>Ga0265299_10000380_pt1 | contig 56387 bp, 74 predicted proteins | sample AusTroGonzalo_MG_4_FD_193485 | JGI IMG/M metagenome (GOLD analysis project Ga0265299, IMG submission 193485) | Bovine rumen microbial communities from tropical cattle in Woodstock, Queensland, Australia - Gonzalo_02 | ecosystem: Host-associated > Mammals > Digestive system > Stomach > Rumen ...
CTGAAAAATTTCTCCAGGGGTAATTTTTGTGGATGTGTTTGGGTAACTAGAAAGGTCTCCTGTGATCAAAAAGAATGGTTAGACTGCTTGCCATAAAAAACCCTCTAATCTAGCCTCAAACACATCTACAAAAGTTACCTAGAAGTATGGTGAAACATATGAAAAGCTATGAAGAAGTATCCAAAATAGAGAATTACTACGATCGATTGTTATATCTAATGTTACATCAAGTTCCATCAGATGAGACATTTGGTTCAAAAAGATATATGAATCAAATGTTATATAAATCCCAAGCTTGGAAAACAGTACGACGAGATGTGATAATTAGAGATGAAGCATGCGATTTAGGATGTGGAGATCATATGATGGATAGATATATATTAATACATCATATAAATCCAATAACAATTGACGATATAATCCAACAAAGTGACAAAATCTTTGATATGAATAATCTTATATGTGTAAGTCGTAATACACATAACTTAATTCACTATGGAAATGAAGAAGATATAAGATTACTGAAAATGTTTTCAGTAGAAAGGCGGCCTGGAGATACAAATCTTTGGTAAAGTGAGGTGATGAGCATGCCGCTTAGTAATACAGCGACGCCAAAATACTATGGCATGTTCAGAGACCAAGTATTAAGAGGCCAGATACCAGTTTGTGAACCAATAAGTTTACAAATGAACCGAATAGATGCACGAATTAAAGATCCTAGATTTTTCTATGACCAAGAATCTGTTGATGCATGGATAGAATTCTGTGAAAATGAGTTAACTTTAACAAATGGACAAGATTTACATCTCTTGGATACATTTAAATTGTGGGGAGAAGATCTCTGGGGCTGGTATGAGTTTGAGCCACGTTCAGTATTTGTTCCTGATCCATCTGGACATGGCGGAAGATACGAAAACCAAATGGTTCGAAAGAGATTAACTCGTCGCCAGTATATAATTGTCGCAAGAGGTAATGCAAAAACTGTTTACGCTGGTTGTAATCAGGGATATGGACTTGTAGTAGATCCAGATACAACATTCCAGGTATCTACCGGACCAACAATGAAACAAGGTGAGTTAACTTTGGATTCTCTAACAACTGCAATACAGCGAGCAAGAGGTCCAGTATTTAAATTTATGACCATGGGTAAGAAACACAACACTCGTGGAACACAAAATGATAAAAGAGCATTGGATACAACTAAGAAGGGCATAGAAAATCACCTAACAAATTCTCTTCTAACAGTTCTTCCAATGTCAATCGAAAAGTTACAGGGCTGGAGAAGTAAATATTCTACAGTTGATGAATGGCTTTCTTGTGATATTCGAGAAGATCCTATAGGGGCTCTCGATCAGGGTGCTGGTAAGGTAATAGATCCTTGGATAATTGCAACATCTTCTGAAGGAACAATCCGAAATGGAATCGGTGATACAATTAAACAGGAATTAATGGATATTCTCAAAGGAGAATACGAGAATCCACACGTATCCATATGGTGGTACAAAATGGATGATATTTCTGAGATAGCAAATCCCAATCTTTGGGTTAAGGCTTGTCCAAATCTCGGTAAAACAATCCAGTATAGTGAATATCAGGATGAAGTTGAGAGAATGGAAAAGAATCCATCAGCTCGCAATGATATTCTTGCAAAAAGATTTGGTATACCAGTAGAAGGTTATACATACTTCTTTACATATGAAGAAACTTTACCACATAGACCTAAGTCTTACTATGGTATGCCATGTGCAATGGGCTGTGACTTGTCACAAGGAGACGACTTCTGTGCATTTACTTTCTTGTTTCCTCTTAAGAATGGAAAGTTTGGCGTAAAGACACGATCTTATATAACTACTCGAACATTTAATCTGTTGCCTTATGCAGCAAGATTGAAGTACGAGGAGTTTCTACGAGAGAATAGCCTTGTCATCATGGAAGGAACAATTCTTGACATGATGCAGGTCTATGATGATCTTGATAGATTTATCATAAGCCAGGACTATGATGTTCGTTGTTTGGGATATGACCCTTACAATGCAGTTGAATTCGTAGAAAGATGGGCTCGTGAGAATGGTGGTTTCGGAATTGAGAAAGTAATTCAGGGTGCTAAGACAGAATCAGTTCCACTGGGTGAGATTAAGAAACTTTCTGAAGATAGAGTTCTTCTCTTTGATGAGGCATTGATGTCTTATGCAATGGGAAACTGCATAGTTCTCGAAGACACCAATGGCAACCGAAAGTTATATAAGAGAAGACGTGATCAGAAGATAGATAATGTTGCAGCTCTTATGGACGCATTTATTGCATTTAAGATTAACAAAGAAATATTTGATTAAATTTCATAATCAGGAGGTTTCTCATGAGTTTATACATCATGCACTACGGCGTAGGCCATCTTCATGGTGGACATTCTGGTAGATACCCCTGGGGCAGTGGTAAAAAAGTATTTATATCAGGGGCTTCTAAGACAACAAAAATACCAACACAAGCAAAAAAAGATATAGATAAAAATATAAAAGCTGGTAATAAAATTTTAATTGGAGATGCACCAGGTATAGATACTGCTGTACAAAATTATATAAAGAAATATAATAACGTTTCAGTATATACAATATTTGATAAACCTAGATATCTTGCTAATAAGAATTGGGAAGTAAAGAAAATAGAATCTAAAACTGGAAATGTAGATAAAGACATAGCTATGACAAATGACGCAGATTCTGGAATAGCAATTCCAATAGAAAACGCATCAAGAGCAACAAGAAATAATGTACAAAGATTAATAGAACAAAATAAAGATGTAAATTTATATGAAATAAAAGATAAATTTAATATAGTAGAGAACAATAAGAAAAAATCTAAATATGCCAATAAAGTTTGGCGATCTTTATCTGATGAAGAAAAAGTCCGCATGATGGGAAACCCCGGAGATACTGTTAAAGACCTAAGATTGCGAGATAAGCTTTGGTATACAAACAATAAAACGTATAGACAAGCTAATGCTGTTTCATTTATTGGAAAATATAGGAATAAGCCAGTATCAGTATTTGATATTTGGAGACATGACAAAAATGGATTAGAAGTGGCAGTCATGACAAATCCCAAGTATCGAGGACATGGATATTCCAAATCATTAGCTGAAGATGGTAAAAAATGGATCTATGAAAATTACCCGCCGAATACTGTTTTGGAATGGAATGCTAATGCAGAAAATAAAGAATCTAGAGGTTTGGCTGAAAAAACGGGATTTAAATTAGATAAAGTTAAAAATGGAACTGCATATTATAAGATTTATATTTAATAGGAGGGTTTTTATGCCAGACGATCGTAAATGGGCAGTTTCTATGCATGCAACAATTCTTCATTCTTCTCCTAGTAGACATTCTACAGTAATCTGTCCAGTTCCAGGAGGTATAAAGCTCCTCGTTCCCGAAGATTATGGAGAAGGATGGACAAAGGTTAAGTATAAGAGAACCAAAAAGGGAGATACTCGAATTCTTGTTGGTTATATAAGAAATGATAATCTTATGAAAGTATGAGGAGGTGATTCCTATAGCTAAGTCAAAGCGACCACCAGCGCAATCGCCAAAAGAGCAAGAAGATAGATGTATTGCGTTGGCTATGAGCTTGGCGGAGCAGAAACTTAGAGATGGAACCGCCAGTAATCAGCTCATAATACACTATCTCGACCTGGCAACGGAACGAGAAGAGCTCAAAAAGGAGCAATTACGACAGGATATAGAGTTAACAAAAACAAAGAATGAGGCTATTAAGTCTCAGGAGTCTGCCGCCGAGATGTATGAAGAGGCCATTAAGTCTCTTAAGTCATATCAAGGTAATAATTTTTCTTAAGGAGGACACAATGAACGATTTATACATCATGCATTACGGTGTAGGCCATGATAAAGGTGGCCATTCAGGAAGATACCCATGGGGGTCTGGTAAAAATCCTTATGGCGGAACACAAAGAATAACCAATAAAGAAGCTAAAAAATTTAACAAAAAATACAGTAAATATTTTATATCGGAAAGTAAAAGAATAGAAAATTCTAAAGAGAAAAAAGACTTTGAGTATGCAATAACACAATATATAAAAAATATTCAACAAAATACTGGAGTGTCTTATCAGCAATTTGCTAAATGGTTTAATGAAGATGAATCACTTAGAAAAGATGTAATATCTGAACTTATGGACGATAGATCACGAATTCCTTCATTAAATAAAAAAATAAAAGACATAGTTCATGATTATCGAGTGTTATTTAATGAATCAAATTCTGGTCAAAGAAAAATTATAGAAGATTTTCTTAAAAAATATGATGGAAGAACTTTATATGATTTACCAAAGAACTATGCAGAGTATGATCTAAATGGAACAATAAAAAAGTTTGGAAAGGATTATGTAGAAGTTGCTAAGATAATTAGAAATGCATATGATAAAGATATTGGAGCATTAGATGATAAATCAAAATACTACAGCGAAGATGATTCAGAATGGTTAGAACAATTTCTTAAGGGAGCTTTATAAAAAGGAGGCTACATATGTCCCTACTAGACAACAGTATATTAAATGATATAAAAAAGAAGCTAGGTCTAGAGGGAGTAGACAGCTTCGATACCGATGTTATATCATGTATAAATACGGCACTCAACCAGTTAACACAGTTGGGTGTTGGACCAGATGAAGGATTTATCATCGAGAATGACACAGCAAAATGGTCAGATTTCTTTGACGATGTTCGTTTATATATGGTGGTTGAGTATGTATTTATATATGTTAAAACATCATTTGATCCGTCGGCATCTGCCACCCTGATGGATAGTTATAGTTCAAAATTAGCTGAACTTGAGTGGCGAATAAGAGAAATGGCAGATCCAGATAGGAGGGGATTTAAGAATGAATAATTTGTATATCATGCACTCAGGTGTAGCACATGATGAGAATCCACCCGGAAGAGGATCTGGTCGTTATGCCTGGGGATCCAAAATAGTGCAAACCGCAAGTTCTTCAGGTAAGGCAGCAAAACAGTTTGATAATATAACAAAAAACTCTAATCTCGGTGCTCAACAGACCGCAGATATAGATAGAGAATTAAGATCTCTCTTATCTAGGCGAGCATATCAGAAATTTAAGAAAAATGAGAAGAAGTATCTACCAAAATACTCCACGCAGGAACTTGAAGAGTATGTTCGTAGAAAGCGTGCTGAAGAAGCTTATGTTATAACCAAAATGCAGGATGATCCTAAGTATAATGCTATGAAAACCGGAGAAGACTATATATCTACTCTAACTAAGGCCGGAGTAACTGCATTAGCGGTAACTGGAAGTGTATTTACTACCATTGTTGGTATAAAATTATTAACTGGCTCATAAAAAGGAGGACAAAATGAACGATTTATACATCATGCATTACGGTGTAGGCCATGATAAAGGTGGTCACTCCGGTAGATATCCTTGGGGATCTGGAAAAAATCCTAAACAGGATTTAGGAACATTTAGGAAAGATATAAAAACTAAATACAGAGCTGCAAAAAAGAAAACTTCTAAAATAATGGGAAAACATCCATCTTGGTGGAGAGAAAATTATGCTGATGTCCTGCATGATGCCAAAATTTATACAGTTTTTGGAGCTGTAAAAACAAAAAATAGAGATAGAATAAAAGCAGCTGTCGAACACAAATTAAAAACAGATCCTAAATTTAGGGCAACTGTTAAAGAGTCAAAGCAGGAATGGGCAAAAATCGGAAAAGAAATCTCTGACGAAGGAAAAAGCTTTGTTGATTATTATAAAAAAAATGGAACAAATTCCGTGTACGCTAGACAGGGCAAGAAATTGGTTGATAAATATGCTACATATGCTAAAGATCTTGGTAATATGAGTGATGCAGAATTTGCAACATATAGATTGTTTGATCAACAGCGTACTGAAAACAAATTTAGAATTGCGGGGGTCGCCGTTTCACTAGCATACCTAACAATGATCACGGCAAATGAACTTAATAGATAACAGAGGAGTCCAAAATGGCAAATATTTTTAATTATATAAAGCATTCTTGGACTGCTTTTAGGTCTCAAGATGCCCCTGATATTAATCAAGGTCCTGCTTATGGTCCTCCAGCATCATCTACAAATCCTATTCATCAACCTATAAGTTATGGTAATGAGAGATCTATGATAAACTCTCTTTATAATAAAATTGCGGTTGATGTTTCAATGGTAACTTTTTATCATCAGAAAGAAGAGGAAAAAGATGGATTAAAATATAATATTCCAGTAAAAGATAAGCTAACAAATTTGCTTAAAATAGAAGCAAATATAGACCAAACGGGACCAGAATTAATACAATCTTTAGTGTTCAAAATGCTTGATGAAGGGTGCGCCGCATTAGTTCCAACAAAAACTACCTCTAACCCAATTGATTCGGAAGCATATACAACGGCCGAAAGTAGAATAGGAACCGTAGAACGCTGGAGAGAGAATGATGTAGTTATAAAAACATTTAATCCTCATGCCCAGCGTTATATGTCTATATTATTGCCAAAAAAGATAGTCCCAATTATTGAGAATCCGTTTTATGCAATAATGAATGAACCAAATTCACTATATCAGAGGTTAGTAAGAACACTAAAGACTATAGATAAACTTAACGATCAGAATTCCTCTGGTAAACTCGATCTAATTATCCAGTTACCATATGCCTCTCGATCATCTGCTAAAAAGAATCAAGCAGAAGAACGTAGGAATGAGATAGAGGAACAATTGTCAGGAAGCCAACTGGGAATAGCTTATATAGATGTTTCAGAGAAAGTAATACAGCTTAATAGATCTGTAGAAAATAATCTCTGGGAACAAGCTAAAACATTAATGGATGATTTATTTGGTCAACTTGGAATGAGTCCTGCAATATTTAATGGAACAGCAAATGAACAAGAGTTGTTTAACTATTATTCTAGAACATTGAAACCTATTTGTTCTAGAATAGCATTAAATATAGAAAGGAAATGGCTTTCTGAAACATCTAGATCCCAGGGGCATTCAATAGCATTCTATCAAGATCCATTTGAATTATTACCGACAACTCAGCTTGCTGATACAATTGATAAGTTTATTAAAGATACTGTCCTATCTTCGAATGAAGGTAGAATTCTTATCGGAAGAGAGCCTACAGATAAACCCGAAGCAAACTCTCTTAGTAATCCGTTTACATCTTCTGGTAAAGAACAGCCAACAGCTGGAGTTTCAGAAGAAGAAACAAATGAAGAAATTTAATTGTCTTACAATTGAAGAAGAAAATTTCAAAATCATGAGATATAAATAACCATGAGGACGAACTTTGAATCTTTAAAAACAAGACTTTAAACCAAATTTAATGAAAGGAGAAAGTCAAAGTGGCAGAATACAAAGATTACGATTTTTGTGGCTGGGCTACGAGGAATGACCTTAAGTGTGCTGATGGTAAGATTATTAGGCACGGTGCATTTGCTGCTAATGAAGGACAGAAAGTCCCTCTTGTATGGATGCATCAGCATGGTAATCCTGATGCTGTTCTCGGACATGCATATCTTGAGAATAGACCTGAAGGTGTATATACTTATGGTTATTGCAATAATACTAAGCAGGGTAGAGATGCCAAAGAGTACTTGATGCATGGTGATATTTCATGCCTCAGTATATTTGCTAATGATCTCGAACAGCTTGGTAATCAGGTTCTCCATGGTGTAATTCGTGAAGTAAGTTTGGTGCTCGCTGGAGCAAATCCTGGAGCATTTATTGAATCAACTGTTCAGCATGGGATTCCTATGGAGGATGGTGACACAGAAGCTTTCGTATACACAGGAGACGATTTGGTTATTAATCCAAAAGAGGAGATTGAAGTTATGAAAGAACCCGAAACAATTATGCATGCGGAAGAAACAGCCGCAAAAGAAGCAGAGTCAACAGGCAAAAAGAAGACCATTGGTGATGTTATTGATACCATGAATGAAGAGCAGCAGGCTGTTCTTTTCTCGCTTGTTGGTGCTGCTCGTGAAGAAGGAAAAAATTCTAATGACGATGAGGAGGAAGATGAAGTGAAGCACAGCTTGTTTGAAACAAATGCTGCAAAGATGCAGGTAATTGGAATTGACAACGATGATTTCAAAATGCTCGAAGGTAGAGCAAAAGCAATGGGTGGCTCTTTGAAGGCTGCTTATGACGAGGCAATTTCGGAGGGAACACTTATCCATTCTATTGATACAACTGGTATGGATGTAGCATCCGGTACAAGTGATTATGGTATTAATGATCCTGATTTCCTGTTCCCCGATTACAAGGATATCAATCCCGTTCCTGAATTTATTTCTCGTGATATGGACTGGGTATCTGATGTACTTTCTAGCGTACATAAGACACCGTTCTCTAGAATTAGAACTATGTTTGCTGATATCACAGAGGATGAAGCAAGGGCAAAGGGATATATTAAGGGTGATCAGAAGAAGTCTGAAGTCTTCACATTGCTTAAGAGAACAACAGATCCCCAGACAATCTACAAGCTCCAGAAGTTTGATAGAGATGATCTCATTGACATGGAAAATGGCGGCTTTAACAAAGTTGCTTGGGTTAAGTCTGAGATGAACGTAATGCTCAATGAGGAAAAGGCTCGTGCAATTCTCATCGGTGATGGCAGAGAGCCTGACGATCCGTATAAGATCAAGGAGCAGCACGTAAGACCCATCATCAACGATGTTCCTCTCTTTAACGTTAAGGTACCTGTAAATGTTGTTGCAGCAGATGATGAGGAAGCTATTGCTAAGAAGACTATCAAGGCAGTTCTTCGTGCTCGTAAGAACTATAAGGGCTCTGGTAATCCTACATTCTACACAACTGATGATGTTCTTACAGAAATGCTCCTCATTGAGGATGAGATTGGTCATCGTATTTATAAGACTGAGCAGGAGCTTGCAACTGCACTTCGTGTAAAGAAGATCGTTACTGTTGAGCCTATGGCTGGCACAAAGGTTACGGTTGGCGCTGCTGAGAAGAATCTTGTCGGCGTTATCGTTAATCTCATCGACTACAATACTGGTGCAAACCAGATGGGTCAGAGAGCATTCTTTGAGGACTTCAACCTTGACTTCAACAAGCAGGAATACCTGTACGAGGAGAGATTCTCTGGTGCTTTGATTAAGCCTTACTCTGCGCTCACAATTTATCTCGATGGCGATGAGGAATCTTGATCTAAAAATTTCAAAATAAGGAGGTCCAGCATATGAAATTTTCTGGAGTAGTTGGATTCTGGGTAGATGATGTCGAAGTCGAACCTAGTGTATTTAAGTCCAAAATAGAGGAAAAACCGTATGTTGGAGAACTCCTGAAGGATACTCGAAGATGGTCAGATCAAAGTAGTAGAGTAAATTCAACTTTACAACTAAGTAATCGAATAAAGATTCTTGCAGATATGTATATGAATCGTAATTGGGATAATATAAAGTATGTAAAGTATCGGGGTCTTGATACCCCTTTTACTGTTACTTCTGTTGATCTGGACTATCCGAGTATGATATTAACCATTGGAGGTAGATACGATGGGGAAGACTCGTCTAGATCTGGATGCTGAATTACGCAAAATACTTGCAGATCAATACGGGGACAATAAGGTTTATTTATACTTTCAGCCACCTTCGGGGGATAGGGTAAAATACCCCTGTATAATATATTACCGAAATTCAACTGAAGTAAATAAAGCCGATAATAAAAGATATATATCTCACACAAGATACACAATCAATTGGATCGGCGAAACACCTTCAGGACCTATTATTGATAAACTGCTTGATACTTTTCAGTTCTGCACTCATGATAATTCTTATGTATCCAATGGACTGAACCACGATGTTTTTACAATTTACTACTAGGAGGTAGCAAAATGGGAAGAATTATTTGGGACGCCGATGGTGAACGTACCTATGAAAGTGGTACCGATAGAGGTGTGTTCTACATGATGAATGCCGATCCTTCACAGGATGATAATTACAAATATGGCAAGGGTGAAGCTTGGGATGGTATTACTGGATTTACGTCATCTCCTTCCGGTGCTGAAGTAACAAAACTTTGGGCTGATAACAGAGTTTATGCTACAATGACATCTGCTGAAGAGTATGGTTTTACTCTGGAAGCATACACCTACCCCGATTCATTCGCTGAATGTGATGGATCGAGGATAGTTAATGGCGTATATGTTGGACAGCAGAATAGAAAGAAGTTTGGTTTTACTGTTCGTACAATGAAGGGTAATGATACTCAGGGTTATGACTATGGTTATATCCTCCATCTTGTTTGGAATTGTACAGCTGGTACGACTGAAAGATCTTATGCAACACAGAATGACTCTCCTGAAGCTATTACATTTAGCTGGGAAGTTTCTACAGAGCCTGTTTCAGTATCGTCCCTCGATGCTGATATGCATGAGATGAAGCCTACAGCACATCTTGAGATTGATACGACCATGCTTAACTCTGCTCAGAAAGCTGTTCTTAAGAGACTTGAAGATATGCTCTATGGTACAGATGCTAATACAACAGCTGGCACAACGGCAACAGACCCGAGATTCCCGAATTCTCCCGATGAAGTAATCGAGATGTTCGCAGAATCTGAATAATTTCAAAATCAAGAGGGGTTAGGTATTTTTCTAGCCCCTCTATTTTTTATTAAAAGGAGACCTTAATTATGTTTAAATACGTAGCAAAATATGTAGACTTTAATGGAGTCGAAAAAGAAAAAGATCTGTATTTTCATGTTTCAAGAGCAGATTTAACAGAACTCGAATTATCTTTTCCCGGTGGAATGTATGCCATTCTTAATAATATTGTAAGGGCAAAAGATAATGTAGAAATTTCTAAGATGCTTACACTCTTGCTTCAGACATCATTTGGTATAAAATCACCTGATGGTGAGAATTTTTCTAAAGGATCTGAAATTTATAGGGCATTTAGAGAAAGTCCTGCCTATGATGTTTTCTTTGATTGGCTTATTGAAGCAGATCATGCATCTGAATTTGTCAATGCTATTGTCCCTCAGGAAGTAGCAAAAGAAATGGAGAAACAGTCCAAGCAGATTGAAGCTGGTACAACAACTCCACTTAATTAAGAATATTAAAGAGGTGAGTGCAATGCTCGAACTTACTGTAAAAGAAGAAAACTTTGATGAAAAGACTAATAAGTTTGTTTATAGTAAGCCTGTAACTCTTAAGTTGGAGCATTCACTCCTATCTCTTTCTAATTGGGAGCAGAAATGGTGCAAGCCCTTTCTTATGAGTATAGGCAAAAAAGGAGAGTTAACACCAGAACAAATTTTTGATTATATAAAATGTATGACTATTAATCAAGTTGATGATGAAGTATACAATCGATTAACTAGTAGTGATATAAAAAAGATAATGGAATATATAGAAAGCCCAAGATCTGCTCTTAATTATAAAGCTATGAATTCAGGAAAAAGAGGAAATATTCAAGGCAAATTAATGACCAATGAAACTATTTATTATTGGATGATTTGTTTTGGAATACCTTTTAGTTGTGAAAAATGGCATTTAAATCATCTTATTGCATTAATTTCATGGTGCAGTGAAGAAGAGAAACCAAAGAAAAAGATGTCAAAACATGACTTATGGGCTCAAAATTCAGCACTTAATGCTGCTAGAAAGGCTGGTAGAAAGCCACATTTATAAGGAGGATTGCTCAAAATGAAGAAGAGTAAACTTACGACAGATGTAGTTGACTTTGGAAAAAAGAAGTCAAATCCGAGGGGTCTTGATAAAGTTATTCGTATTACACCTCATCACATGGCAGGAAATATGGGTGCTAAAGAGTGCGCAAAATATCACCTTACAACCACAGAGAGAAGTGCCTCAGCTAATTACTATATTAATGGCAAAGATATCGTTTGCGGTGTAAGTGAAGATAGACGAGCTTGGACATCTGGGTCACCGACAAATGATTACAAAGCTATTACGATAGAGGTTGCTAATAGTACTAAGGGTCCAGATTGGAAAATTAGTAAAGCAAGTTATGACTCTCTTGTTGCTCTTTGTGCTGATATTTGTACCAGATACAAAATAGATCCGCACTATGATGGAACTAAAAAAGGTACTATTACAATGCATAAGCAGTTTGCAAGTACGACTTGTCCTGGGCCCTATCTTTCTAAATTAATCACATCTGGTCAGTTTGAGAAAGACATAAAAGCCAAAATGAGTGGATCTGTTGAACCTACGCCTTCTCCAGCACCGGCAAAACCAGAAACACCTAAAGATAATAGTTATCGTGTACAGGTTACTGTATCTAGTCTTAACATTCGTAAAGGACCTGGTACAAATTATGGTACTTGTGGATCTATAAAAGATAAAGGTATTTATACAATAGTTGAAACAAAATCAGGAAAAGGTGCTAAGTCTGGTTGGGGCAAACTTAAGAGCGGTGCTGGTTGGATATCTCTTGATTATATTAAGAAAATAAATGTCTAACATAATAAAAGTAAAACAGCGTGGTAAGTTTAGAAAAGCTAACATATTTTTTGACAAAATGTTGACGATTTCACAGTATCGTAACATCGAATCATATGCCAGAAGAGGAGTTGCGGCATTACGAGATGCGACCCCAAAAGATACTGGCCTTACTGCGAATTCCTGGTATTACGAAATAAAGCGAACTGACAATGGTATAACCATTGAATGGCTTAATAGTAATACAAGTGGTGAATATAATGTTGCTTTAATGATACAATATGGTCATGGCACTAAAAATGGAGGTTACGTGGCAGGAATTGATTATATAAACCCTGCTCTAAAGCCAATATTCGATGAAATTGCAGATGATGTTTGGAAGGAGGTAAATAGATCATGAGTCGAACAGTCGATGAACGCGCTGTCGTGATGCAGTTTGATAACAAACAGTTTGAATCTGGTATAGCGCAATCCTCAAAATCTCTTGAAACTTTCAATAAAAATCTGCAATTAAAAGGTGCTACAAATGGAATTGACAATGTAGCAAAATCATTAGCTAAAGTTGATTTTGGTTCAATTCAAAGTAGTTTACAGTCTATAGAAGATAGATTTTCAGCTTTTGGAATTATCGGAATGACTGTTATTCAGAATTTAACAAATGCTGCTTTAAATTTCGCTAAGAATGGATTAGGCAAAATGCTTAGTCAAATAAGCGAAGGCGGTAAGAGAAGAGCAATGAATATCGAAAGTGCTCATTTCTTATTACAGGGTTTGTTAGATGATGAAAAACAAGTGCAAGATGTAATGGATCGAGCGATGAAATCAGTTGATGGAACCGCTTTTGGATTTGATGCCGCAGCAAAAGCTGCTTCAAACTTTGTTGCATCTGGTATAGAAGCTGAAAAACTTGATACATATTTAAAAGCAACTGCAAACTTAGCTTCAGCTACTGGTGCAGAATACCAAAGTGTTTCTGATATAATGGGCAAAATAGCCGGTCAGGGACGAATAATGGGTAACGAATTACAGCAATTTTCATCCATGGGTATCAATGCAGCTCAGTATATAGCGGAATATTTAACTGATGTAAATAAAGGCAAAATAGAAATAGATAAAGCGCTACGAGACGAAATAAAACAATCAGGACTATTAAAAAAGAACCTAGAAGTATCACAAGAAATGGTACGAGAAGCAATAACTGATAAGAAGACAAATATACTTCCGGATGTTGTTGTTGAAGGATTAAATACTAAGTTAAAAGAAATTGCAAAAAGAGCTAATGAAACTTTTACTGGTGCTGTATCAAACGTTAAAGCATCCATGTCAAGAATGGGCGCTATGTTTTATAGCCCATTAGTTGAACAAAATAGTAAAGTTATTCAAATGGTGAATGCTTTAAGAATTGCATTCAATGGTCTTAATAAAGGTATAGCTCCTCTTGCAAAACAAGTTACAGATATAATACTTGGAATATCTGAGTACTTTTCTTTTATAGCAGAAGGAATTGGAACCGATAACGAGAAGTCTCTTTTGCATACAAAAGAATTGATGGAAGGAATCCACGCCATCGTTCAGCCATTCCTTATGGTTATGCGAGCAATAGTAGAAAGAACTAACGCTTTATTTGGATCCGATTGGGTAAAAAGGTTAAATGGTGCTATTGATGCATTCTCAAAATGGGCAAAAGCTGGAAGATTGGTAATAACATCAACTTCTGATTTTACTTATAAAATAGATGCATTACTTCTGTCTGTAAAAAAAGTAACAAAACCAATATACGAATTTGGAACAAGATTAAGAGATGCTTTTTATAAAGTTTTTAATCTAGAGGATACTGGAAAAAATCTTATGGGATTTATTGATATCCTTACAAAATTCTTTAATTCATTTAGTGGTTGGGACCCTACAAGGGGTACTGGATTAAGTGAGTTAATTACATTTTTTGAGGCAATAAAATCAATAGGTTCTTCTGTAGGATCAGTAATAAAAACAGTATTTGAATCATTGTTTTCAGTATTTGATTTAAAAGATGTTCAAGGCACATTAGTCGGTTTTACAAAATTTATATCAGATATTGCAAAAAAAATAGCTGATCTATTGTCAATAGATACTGTTGGATTAGAAAGATTAAAGACAATATTTACAGATTTATTTACAGGAATTAAAGATCTATTTAATGTCCAAGGTGACGCAACTGGCGGAATCATGGACATGATATTTGGTTTACTTAATTCAGTTAAGGAGAGCCAGCTTCTTTATAATATATTAGATCTTATGGTTTCTGTATTTATTGCATTAAAAAATGTTATAAAAGATGTTGTAAATAGTATTTTTACATTTTTAGAAGTAATAGGTTTGATGAATTCCGATATAGATGGAACAACAACACCCATATTGCAAAAAGTAAGTGATTTTATTAAAAATCTTTCAGACAAAATAAGAGGATTTAGATTACCATCATTTGATGGTTTAATTGAATTTTTTAAATCAGTTGGACAAAGTATAAAGAATTCAGATTTTAAGGGCATATTAGGTGATATAGCAACAGCAATACGAGATTTGTTCTCAAAAACACCAAGCGAGGGCTCTGTTGATAAACTCAAAAAGCTTTTAGATGTTATTACTAAAGGTGTAATGATTCTTGGTGGTTTAAAAATAGGACAATTAGTAACTAGTTTACAAGGATTAACTAGTGGTACTGCAGCAATAAATGGTGTATTTAATGCTTTAGGAGGACTTGGCGAGAAGATAAAAAGTTTCATGAAGATGGGTAACATAACAGATACTCTAAAACAAATTGGAACAACTCTTCTCATATTTGTAGCCTCATTATATATAATATCTAAAATACCGGAAGAAGATATAGATAGATCTCTTGTTTATTTGGGTGGAGCCTTCGCTGCAATAATTGCAATGATGGAATTAGTGTCCAAAATAGGTGGAAATTTATCTAAAGAAGGTATAAAAGGTATTAAAGTATTAAATGGTACAATAAAAGCAGTAAGTACGGCAATGATAATGATAGCAATATCATTGTTCATAATGGCAAAAGCCATAAGTAATGTGGATAATGTAGATGATATTGTTAAAGTTTTTGCTGTTGCTATGGGTTCTCTTATTGCTTCAGTTGTAATTATTTCTAAGCAAAGCCAAAAAGTAAATGTAAAAGGAATAGCAATTCTTACATTATTACTAAAAGAACTTTCAAAATCAGTATTAGTAATGTCTATAGCATTTGCTATAATAGCCATAGTAGTAAATCTTGATAGAACTGGAACTGTATTAAAAACTTTTGAAATAATGTTATTTTCTTTATTAGCTGTAATTGTTGTTATAGGTCTTATATCTAATAAAGTAAGTCCAAAAGCAATAGCAACGTTTTCATTAATGATGGTAGCACTCGGATCGGCAATGCTCGCTATGAGTGTTTCTCTTGTTATAATGGCAGCTGGATTACTACTCCTTTCGAAAATACCAGTAGAAGGCCTATGGCAGCGAGTTGGATCGCTTATTGCGATTTTATCTGCTCTTGGCGTTGCTGCTGTTGTAATAAAGAAAGTTGGATTATTTAATGCTGCCGCTTTGCTTGTAATGGCTGCCGCATTAATTGTTGTTGCAGGGGCTTTACTTGTATTCGAACATATAAGTTGGGAAACCATTGGAAAAGCAGCAGTAATGATTGGTGTTTTGGCTCTTGCTTTAGCTGGGTTGGCAGCTCTTGGTCCAATGGCAGCAACATTAATACCGATTGCTACTGCATTACTTTTAGTAGCAACTGCTGGATTAGTTATAGCATCAGCTATATTGGTACTTGCCGCTGCAATTAATTTATTTGCTACAGCTATAATATTACTTGATAAGGCCGTAACATCTGTGGCATCAAGTAGTTCAAAAATTGGCGAATTTTTTGGAAATATGGTTGTCTCATTAACCGAGGCAATTTCAAAATCATCAGATACAATAAATAAAGCAGTTTCTACTTTTATTACAAGTCTTATAACTAATATTATTAATGGATTTGTAAATATGGGTTCTAGTATAGCAGTTAACTTTGCTAATTCGTGGCAAAATGTAATGAACGCTATTACTGGAATGGGTGGAAAAGATAAAAAATCTGGCGAAAAAATGGCAAACGCTACATTTGGGGATTTCTTAGACAAAATAAAGGAAATATTCTCCTCTGAAAATGTTGCAAAAGTAAAAGAATCCGTTGTTAATCTTGTAAATGGTATTCTTGATGCCATAATTGAATTACTGCCCAAAATAGAACAAATTCTTGATGAAATAGGATTATATGGAGCTGCAGCATTACCAAAATTCTTGGGTGGATTACTTTCTGGCTTTGGTGATGTATTTGCTCAGTTTGGAAGTGCATTAGCAGATACGGATGGCGGTTGGACAACAACATTCGAAGTACTGTTTGGTGATGTGATTGATGCTGCTAATAGATTAATTACAGTAAAAGGTCCTTCAATAATAGATACAATACTTAATTTACTTACTGTATTAGTTGCTAAAGTACAAACTTGGACTGAACTTAATTTCCCTGTAATTCTTGATACTTTATTCTTTATGTTGGGTGCTGCTGTTGTTAAATTATCAGAGTGGTTATATGTTAATATGCCAACAATAAATGATACATTGCTATTTGTTCTTGGTGGTATCCTCGATACGACTCTTAGATTTTTATCAACAGCTTTTGTTAAGCTTATGGACTGGTGGAATGATAATTGGCCTACAATATCGGAATTCCTTTATACTACATTTATGGATACTCTTGAATTGGCAGCCAAAGCTTTAGTTGATTCTACAGAACTCATTACAAAAACAGCAATCGAATTAGGATTCTCTGTAATGATTGGTTTTATGGATGGTATTGCAGAAAAATTACCAGAATTAACAAATTCCGCTATAAGTTTAGTTGAAACTATAAGAGATGAAGTTGTAACTGAAGAAAATGTCAAGAGAATAATGGACGCTGGTGCTGGAATTATTCTTAATTTCCTAAACGGTATGTCCGAATGGTTAGAAGATGTAAATAATATAAAAGAAATTAGAGCTGCAATAGACAGATTCGGTAAAGCTATTATTAATGCTATTAAAGCCTTCTTCGGATTTGATGATAATGGTAATCTCAATAAAACTGGAGAAATGTATAAAACAACTGGCAATTTCTTACAAGGATTTGCTAATGGTATACAAAGAGCTTGGGAAAACAATCCCGTTAGTAAAGCTTTAAAATGGTTTACCGATAAGATAAAGGGCGATACAGAAAAAGGACTTGAAGAGCATTCACCTTCAAAATTTACAGAGGGATCTGCAAAATACTTTGTTCAGGGATTTGCTAATGGTATAAAAAAGAATGCCAAAATAGCAACAAACTCTATAACAGAAATCACAGACGATATTAAGGATTCCTTCTCCGTATTAATGGAATCGCTCAAAATAGTTACTGATGAGGAGTTTGATCTTGATCCAGTTATTACTCCTGTTGTTGATGTATCTAATATAGAATCAGCAGCTGAAATGGCAAGCAATGCTTTTAGTGGATCAAGTGGAGGATTTGCTGTAACGTATGGAGCAGCATCAGCCCTTGCCTCTAACTTTGCTCAAAATGGTGGAGTTGGTTCTAATACATCTACAAATAATAGTAGTGTTGTTAACTTTACTCAAAATAACTATTCACCTAAGTCTCTGTCTCACTATGAGCTCTATAGACAAACCAAAAATCTATTGCATACAATAGAAGAAACAAAATGATGGAGGTAATAGCATATGATTACGTCAGTTTTTGTGACAAATCATCACGGAGAACGATATGAGCTCCCTTTAAGCGATTATCAGTCTTCTGGATTTATCATAAAAAACATAACTGGTATCAATCCTACTAAGGCTTCCATTAACACCTCCTCAGGGGCTCTTTCCCCTGGGGAGTTTTTTAATTCAAGCAAAATAGATAAGAGAAACATAGTCTTTGACTTTGACTACTATGATAATGGTGGTTTAATAGAAGATAAAAGACTTCTCTTATATAAAATATTTGAAGTTAATACTTTAGTTGATTTGGAAATTCATTCTGATAGGTTGAAAGTTAAGACAAAAGGTTATGTAGAATCACATGAACCTACAAGATTTGCAAAAGAATGTGGAGCAAGTATAAGTGTTATCTGTCCAGATCCATTTTTATATTCCCTTGCAGAAACATCATTTGCAATGACTGATCTTATTAAGAATTTCCATTTTACGTTTTTTAATCCTGATCCACCTGAAGAATTACCAGCTTCGACAATAGTCTTCGGTTATTACGATACCAACTCATTGAAGAAATTAAATAATAAAGGTAATGCCAGTGGAATAGGATTTGAGTTGCACGCTATTGTAAGAGGTGAAACACTTACAAATTTTGTGTTTGGAAATCAAACAAGAGGCGAAGCAATTAGATTAGATGACCAAGTATTAAATGCTATGGTCCCTGGTGGAGTCCAGAACAATGATGAGATTGTTATTTCATCTTTAAGAGGAAAAAAGTCTATTGTATTAAGAAGATTAAATCAAACAATAAATATTCTTCCTTCAAAAGTATTTAATAGTGATTGGGTTTACTTGGATGCAGGCGAAAACGATCTCTACTATACTTGTGATGAAGGAACAAGTAATCTTGACGTAAGGCTAGTTTATACCGCTGCATATTTAGGAGTGTAAATTTCATAATGCGAGACTATACAAGCACACCCTTACAATTATATACAAGGGATTTTACATTAAAGACCGTAATAGATGTATATGACTCGTTTGTGTGGACAGATGTCTATTGCGGTTATAGTGACTTTGAGCTCAAAATGCCAAATATGATAGCCGCTGGATATAATATTCAGGTTGGAGATCTTTTGGAGTGCCCTCTGTCCACCAAAATAATGATTGTTGAAGCTTTAAACATAGATCATGGTAACCAAAACGAGGTTACTGTAACATACAAAGGAAGATCTCTCGAATCAATACTTATACGAAGGGTTATGAGAAAAGAAGATCTACCAGATATTGTTCCACAATTAGATGACGGAGAATATGTTAGAGCTTCTATAAGGAATTTTTGGGATTCTATTAAGTATATACTTGATAGAACTGCTGTTCAAAATACCTTAGAATCTGGAGAACACCCAGGTTTATCGAGTCCTAATAGGGCTTTTCCATTACTTGGTTATGTTGATCCAGATGATGAGCAAATAGAAGATCAGACAACACCATACGTTGATTTCGATGGCATGACTGTATATGATTACGTTTGCTCTGTGTTATTCTATTTCGGATATGGATTTGAGATATCTTTTAATTACGCAGGAGTAGACGATTCTTCTAATTCAGGCATTCCAGATAGAAAAATGCTGTTTAAAATCTACAATGGTAAAAAGAGAACATTCAATCAATCAGAAAACGATAGAGTTATATTCTCTATGGATGATGATTCTACTTTTAAAATGGATACTACTATTGACATGTCTAGTTATGGAAACATGGCAATGGTTATTGGTCCGCATGAATGCTCTATTGTTGAAGATGAAAATGGTGATAAGCAACTTGTAGAAAATCCTGCTGTAAGATATACAACAGATGTATATAATGCTGTTTCTGGATGGGACAGATATGAGATATTTGTTGACTGTTCTAGTGTTCCTAATTCAGATACAGTTAGAGATATCCCATATTCAGACGAATACATTATTGCTCAAATGAGATTTAATGCTATAAGAGCTGTTAAAAGCTCTATGGGCGGTAATGTATCATATAGTCCATCCATAGACTATGATCCTTATAAAATTTATAGGGAACATTATTATTTAGGAGATTTAGTGAATGTCATTGATGATTTGGGAAGTATAGCAATGGTTAGGATTGGCAGTTTTTCGCAATCAATAGATCAAAATGGATATAAGGCATATCCTAACTTTGAATCTATATCTCCTATTGGTGGTTATAGAGTTCTTGAACAGACAGAGAATGGGTCCGACATCGCTCGTGCTATGGAAACTGGCGATGCAGTCCGTGTTACAGAACAAAATAACCTCGAATTATTTGATGACACTAGTGATATTTAAAGGAGACTCAAAGTCATGGCTGATATGGAAAAAAAGAAGATATCTGAACTTGATTCTGCATCTTCTATAAACTTATTAGATTACTTTGAGGTCTCAGAGCCTCAAAATGGTGGTCAGAGTTACGAATCAAAGAATATTACTATCGAACAACTGAGAAATTATATATTTGAATCGGCTTTTCCAGTTGGATCTATTTATATGTCGGTTGACTCAGAGTTTAATCCTCATAATAAATTTGGTGGGGATTGGGAATTATTTGCTCAGGGCAGGACCATTTTTGGTGTCGATGGTAATACTGACGATTCTAATTCTAGTTATAAAGAGGCTTGGGGAAAACCATTAAAAGAAGGCGGATCATCGACATTAACATTAGATGAAAATACTATGCCAGCACATAGGCATAACGAGACAATTTATACGAATGTTGATAAAGGAGCTATAGAGTTTGCTATAAGACACCCGTACGATCCAAACGATTCTGTTTCGCCTTCAATTTATATCCCAGAAGGTAGAGGAGCTGCATCGAAAAGAGGCAGTACTCATCATTGGAATACTGGAACTGTGTGCAAATCACAGAGTCCATCTTCTGGGGACAATTATAAAAATGGGGATAAAATTAGCATAAAACTTCCAGCTATACAAACATCTGTTACTATAGCTGAAAACGGTTCAGGTGCTGATATATCTCTTTACCCTCCTTATGTGACATGTTACATTTGGAGGAGAACTGCATAAAGGAGTGTTTAAAATGTCTAATAATACCAGAATAACAGATTTAGAGCCGGTTGATATGACAAAAAACGAAGATACTCCAAGTTATGTATATGATGATAGGCTTCTTGAACTTGTTCAAAATGATGATAACGTTTCTGCAAAAATAAGTGATATACGAGAGGCTATTGTTAATCAATTATACCCTATCGGTTCTATATATCAATCAACCGAACCTGATAATCCATCAATAGCTCTTAATTTACCTAATTCAACTTGGAGATTGTATGGTCAATCTAAAACAGGATCACATGGTGCTCCAGCAGCTTTATTTGGATATAAGGAGAATGACAGTAATTTTACAGTTAGTGAAACTATAAGAGGTCTTGATACTTCATCAATCTCCGGTGGTTATATTAATTGGAAAAAACATTGGGGCTGGAAAAGATTAAGAATAAGTAATTTTAATGCCCATAATCATGGGGTTGAATTAAGCAAATTAACTTCCTCATGGGTATGGTTTATAAATGACGAAGAAGGATATGATACTGTCGATACAATAGACTTTGCTGTTCGTCATGGTTATGGCATTCTTACTTCTTTACCTCCAGTTATTAATGACATCATTGAAAAAAGAAATCTCGGTACAACAACCACAAATATACTAAAAGATCCTCGAGTTGATGAGGTCAAAATAAATGGAAAAACCATAAAAGTCGATACATCTAATAGACAATTTGTCACGTATGATGGAAAAGAATACATTTATTGTACTGTTGCTCAAATGAAATCTAAAGATAAAAATGGTGATTGGGCAATAAATAAAGGAACAACAAATGTTAATAAATGGCTTTTAAATCAGGCCCCTCTTCATACTAATTCTCTTGGCAAAATAGCAATACCTGACACAAAAGCGGGGAGTAATTCTGTAAAATATCCAAATTACAATCCCGTTGCAAATCCCATAACTGGTAAAAAGAATGGGGTTAGGGTCGTTAGGGTTAAAGCTAATAATGCTGCCGGATATACGGATATAGATAACTTTACAGTAGGTGACTGGGTTGAATATACTGACTCAGAGGGGGTTACTGCTCAAATTGTCTATAGTAAAGACTATGAAGTGACCGAAAAAAACAATACAATTACTGTAACAACGGTTAACAAGTGGATACCGTATCACGATGTATGGCAAAATAAATATTGGGGTAGAATAAATACAGATATAACGACAAGTAGTGGTAAACTTAAACCTGGGGTTACTCTTATAGAAGAGAAAAATAATAGTGATCCTACTCTTGGATTCTATGGTACTGTATTGACTACACCGAGAAAGATATCAGCTCACGCAGGAGATATTGTATCATATAAATATGGTGAGTACATTTATAATCCAATAAAAAGCGAATTGGTAGTTCCTGTAAAATCTACTACGAGTGCAAATGAGTACGATTTGGTTGAAATAACAGTCAATACTTGGGCTCGTGAGGATACGGGTATAGACGCTATGACTAAAGATATACCAGAAGATCACGATGTTGGTCAGGATTATCCTAGAGCGATGGTTCGTCCTGAGAATGAACCAGATCCAGAACAAATCCCTCCTGAATTGCAGTATATATCTCAGATTGAGGTTGGTAATCAGAGTGATGAACATAAATGGGATACTGGTGCAGGTCTTAGACTCGTTGGTTCTGATAGACTAGCTAATGTAACTGATGGATATGGAGTATTACTTTGGCCTAATGAAATAACTCAGCTAACACCAGAGGAAATATCATACATTACAGACCACTACTTTAGTGAGATTAATGACTGTGCACACCCTCAGCAAGCCCAAAATTTAATACAGGCTTTTAGGTCTTATTTATATTCAATCTTAAGTGAAGATGATAGATGGCATAGTGATACTACAAAAACAGATTATTATCCAGAATATCCGGCTTTAGTATTACCTGATTTCTATCAAGCTTTGGAGGGACCTACCGTTTCATCTGATAGTATTGAAAAACTTATATCTTGGCATGCTCATACTGTAGATAATTGGGACGAAATTTCAAAATCAGAAAAATTAGGTGATGAGATGTCACATACTGTTGGAACCATCGTTGATGTGTTACCTCCATATGTAACAGCATATAGATGGGTTAGAATATCTTAATAGGAGGTATGCTCAAAATGGCATTTGAGAGTTATGGTTTTAATGATGATAAGACCAAATATGATTTAAGTGAAATAGAAGAATTAAAAAATAGATTAGAAAATATTGAAATATCTTTTAAAAAGGCTATTTATCCTGTTGGAGCTGTCTATTTTTCTGTAACTAAGACAAATCCAGCAACTGCTTTAGGTATGGAAGGTACTGTTTGGCAGGAGATTTCTACATCTCAGAGATTCCTTGCTATTACACCAACATCTACGAATCTAAGTAATGGTGGAACAAATACATTTAAACTAGCTGCAAACCAGTTGCCTGATCACGCTCATCGAATTGATACAACAACCGATATGCAAAAGGTTGATCCATTTAAACGTGTTAGGATTGTTCCTATGGGTACTGGTGGTAGTACAGGTGATACACCATATAATTTAGGTTTTAAACTCGCATTTAGACGAGGTTTTGGTCAAACAGTAACAATGGTGAAGCATTCAACCGATGATCATGTTACACTGTATGATAAGGATACAACTGAAGCTGCTTTTAATAATTCATTTGCTCTTGAAACAACTGCTGGTCAAACAGCTCAGGCTCAGAATCCTCAGGTAGCAGAGATGAATATAACAGCCAATGCAAAGATTACTGGATTTACAGGCATTGGCATATATGATGAATCTGCCTACGATAATACTGAAGTTAGCGGTAGTTCTGTAACTTATCATGATTTGACCCAGCAGAATATTGACAATCGACCGGCATATACAACGGTCTATGCTTGGAAGAGAATATCTTAAGGAGGAAATTTCATAATGTCTGTAAAATTTGGATTTTTTGACTCAGTTGAATCTAGTGGAGTCCAGGACAGAGTTTATTCCTCTACAGATTTCAATGAATATTTCAAAGGTTTCATGGGTCATTATATAAAGGTGAGGCAATCAGATGGTACTGACAAAATGGTTCCACAGTTTGGATCTGGTAAATTTGCTAATGTTGGCATGGAACTTCAGGTTGCTCCCTTAAGTGGCTTAATGGTTAGTGTTGGTAGTGGTAAAGCTCTTGTTGATTACCATTGGTATGAGCAGGATGCTTCTGAGACAATCACATTCGCAGCGAATCAAAATGCTAGTTTAACTAGAATTGATAGACTTGTTCTTAGGAGCAATTCAAATCTTACTTCTTATAATGGTACCCCTGCTAGATCGGTTGAATTAGCGATTATCCAGGGAACACCGAGCGATCCGCCTACATTACCACCAATTAATACCTATGAAGATACGGCCCAGGATGGAATATATGAATTGCTTCTTGCTAATGTAAAAATTAGACCGGGGGCAAGTGTTATAACATCTGCCGATATAGATCAAGCTAGTTCTCCTATAATTAGAGCACTCCTTGATCAAGGTCAGAGTCTTGATTTGCTTATAGCCCAGTATACTGAAAAGCTTAATAGCATGGCTGCTGTAATGGATACTTGGCTTGAGTCCAAAATGAATGATTGGAACAATTGGTTCTACGATATAACTAACAATCTTACGGTTGGTGGTTATATAAAGAGTTTTCATAAGCATATAAATTCTGTTCAAAATAGTACAATAGATCTTGATATGACAAATTATACATATCAATCAGATGATGTATTTCTTGTAACATACAACGGTCTTATGTTAACTCGTGGCGTGCATTATACTATAGCTATGGCTGGGGAATTGGCACAGCTTACTCTTATAACAAGTAAAGTTGGCACACAAACAGCAAGTGATATGGATATCACAGTGTTAAAGACAAATCTCTCACAGCGAATTGATGGAACCCTTGGTTCTGCTACTGGTGCAAATTTTATTCATGTATCAGATGTGGCTCTTGGGTCTAGAGCTTATGGATTTAAGATCAATAGCCTTGGCACAAATACATCACCAGTAATGGTTTGTAATAATCGTAATCTTGCGGATTTATCTGGGATTGAATCGGAAACATCCGGCGGCGTTACAATAACACCTCTTACAGGATCAAATGCTGGAAAATTCCTACTAGAAGGCTCTAATACCTCAGGTGAAGATGTTGTATTTACTTGTGCAGTCTCTACAAAAGCATTTGCTTACAATGGTGAATATAATATTAGTCTTGATGGTAGTGGTGATAATCTTTCAGATGGTGTTCACTTTACAATTGCAAGTATTTATGAAGAAACAGTTACTGATATAGCAACTGCAGATGTTGGAACACCAGAAGTATTTGTTACAAATGATACCGAAGATAAGACATTCCCAGAAGATGTTGTAATTTTCAAAATCACGGTAGATTCTGACGCTACAGAAGAATTTAATTATGTTATATCACCAATGATCGAGTATGGACATGATACTCATAACTTCATGGCACCCTATGCTAGTGAATTCATATATGGTGAAGGACTCCCTACATTTACAGATAACTTTGCATACATTTATGCTAAGGAAGACGATCAGGCTAATACTTATCAACTTATCTATTATGTTCTGTCTGAGGGCTCAGCAGATAATATATCTTATTAAGGAGGACTGTTCAAAATGGCTATAAGAACTATTGATGATGCTAGTCTTTCTAATATTGCAGATATGATAAGATTGAGGCTTAATGTAGAAGATACATATAGGCCTGATCAGATGGCTGAAGCTATAAGTCGCATAAGTGGTGTTACTGAGTATTGGAAAGCCATAGGTTTTAATGATACTCCTCCTGATATTGCTGATAGTTATGAAAAGGCTTTAGATATTATTGAAAATTGGGATGGCTCAATAACTGATAGGTCTAACATGCTTAATGGTGATGATGAGATTACTATTTGGCCTGGCGTAGATATGTCTGAAGTAACAACGTTATATAAAGCATTCAACGGGTGTGATAGATTATCTAGTATAAGCCTTAAGAATACTAGTAATGTTACTAATATGCAAGAAATGTGTTCAAACAGTCAAAATCTTAGAGGATTTGATGGTTCCCCTAATTTCTCATCGGTAACATCAATTCGCGCTATGCTGTATGGTTGTGCAAGGTGGAGTCAAAATATCGATTGGAGTCTCCCAAATTGTACAGATTTTGAGTCGGCATTTGAGGGTTTAGGTACTGGTAGTATTAGTACCCCGCTCTCACTTTCGATCAAAATAAATTGTCCAAACGCCCAGACATTACATCGTATATGTGCTACTAATGACTGGGCTTCTAGACGACCAATAGTATCCGTAGAACTTACAACCTCGAGTGAATTAAGTTGGTTACGAGAGGCGTTTGCTAACTGTAATCAGCTTGAGTATGTAAAAATAACAGACACAAGTGGCGTAGCCGATGGGTGGAGGAGTGCTTTTACAAATTGCACATCGTTAACTGAAATAGATGGTGATCTTGATATGTCTCATACAGGGTCTCTTGAATATGTATTTGCTGGTTGCACATCACTTACTAGTGTGACAAATATAGTTATGACCTCAAGTAGCGTATATAACGCTAGTAGAATGTTTGAGGGCTGTACAGCACTTGAGGACGTGCCGATACTTGATATTTCTAATTTTGGTACACAGGATTATGGAACTGATAGATTATATATGATGTTCAATAATTGTCCAAATCTCACTGATGAATCCCTTGATAATATACTTCAGATGTGTATTAATTCAGGAATAAATCCACAGTATAATCCGGCATTGGCAACTCTCGGCTTTAATAGCACAAATTATCCAGTATCAAGAATGGAGGACCTTCCTCACTATGCTGACTTTACAACAGCGGGTTGGACTCTCGGTTATTCCTAAGGTAAAAGTTAGCCTATGTACTAACCGGCAGGAGGACCTGAGATCTAATCGAAACCACCTTAACAAAAGAGCTGCGTCTGTAAAAGACATAGGCTAATTTTTCATAATAACACAGGAGACTAGAAAAATGAAGCAGCGAGACATTGTTTATATTCTTAAAAATGATGTTAAATCAGATGAGCTTCGATATAGTTTGAGGTCTGTATGCGAGAATTTCCCTTGCAGACAGGTAGTATTTATCGGAGGTTGTCCTAAGGATTTACATCCAGATCTCTATATTCCTCATAAGCAGGAAGGAAGTTTAAAATGGCAGAAAGCGGTATCATCTATGAAGAAAGCCTTTGTAGATGACCGCATTTCTGATGAATTTTTCTTATTTAATGATGATTTCTTCGTTCTTAGACCAATTAATACTGATAATTTTATCAATTTTACAACAGGTACATTAGAAAGAAGAGTTATGGAATTAGAGGAAAATCTTAAAAGAAACACATCGTATTCTAATGGGCTTAAGAATTTAAAATTTCTTCTTAGAACAAATGGATATGATGGAATGTCGTTTGCATTGCATTTGCCTTTTCTTGTAAATAGGCATGATTGTATGGAATTAATAGGAAAATATCCAGAAGCTTTTATGTTTAGATCACTGTACGGGAATGTTTATCATATACCATATATGTATCATCCAGATGTAAAAGTTTACACAAATGATAAAATACCGGAATTCGATGATTACCTATCGACATCAGACGAAGCATTTGCAGACGGTCTTATTGGCGAATATTTAAGGAGTAAATTCCCAAATCCTTGTCGATATGAATATCTAAGATCAGAACCGGTTAAAGAATTATATACTGAAGAGGGCGATCAACTTTACGATATATTGCCGTTGGAGGGAAAAACATGAAAATAAGACAGGGTACAACACCCACAATATCTGTAACATTACCGAATGGTGTTCCTCACGAAGATCTTGTTGCAGCAGCTATTACAATAAAACAAAATGGACAGATAAAGATTAAGAAGAATCTCGAAGATATTGACTTTACCATGGCTCCGAATTATGGTTTTATTGAATTATCACAGGAGGAGACATTATCATTATCTACAACATCTACAGCTTCTATGCAGGCAGCATGGAGAGCTAATGATGATAATGTCTATAGAGCACAGCCTTGTGATATTACTGTGGAAAGAGCTGATTTGCCAGAGGTGATTTAAAATGGCTGATATAAATTACGAAGCTGAATACTCAGTTGAAGTAATATATAAGGCTTTCTACATTACAGAACACTTATATTCAGCTCTGTATGAAAAAGAACATAAATATCATGCTTATTATCAAAATGAGTTACTATATCCAGCTAGATATGAAAATCTGATGTATTACGACGCTGATTATGGTTTGATGATGCCATATTATGGTGGAGAAGGTACAAAAGATTATAACATATTAGATAATAAGCCTCAAATTAACGATGTAATTTTAATTGGGAATAAAATGCTTCCCGATATAGGTGTAGACACAATGTCGATATTAGACATAGCTCACATATTTGATTAAGGAGGCTCAAAATGAGTAAATTTCTCGACGATTCGGGTTTGACTTATTTCTATGGAAAGTTAAAAGCTATTTTTATTCGTGGTGTGCAGGTCAACGGTAGTGACTTAACACCTAGTAATGTAGGAAAAGTTAATGTTCTCATTCAAGAGAGTACAAATAATGGTAAGATAAAAGTAAATAATGTAGATGTGGATATCCATGGTCTTGGATCTGCTGCTTATACAGCATCTACAGATTATGATGCTGCTGGTGCTGCTTCTGCGGCTGTTGCAGCTCTTACAATCCCCACAGATACAAGTGACCTTACAAATGGAGCAGGATTTCAGACATCTTCAGATGTTACATCAGCAATTAATAGTGCTATTAGTGGCATAACAGGAATTGATTTTCAGATTGTAGCATCCTATAGTGATCTTCCTGCTACAGGTACAAAAGGTGTTATTTACTTAGTGCCTAATAGTGGTACAGCTCCTAATGTTTATGATGAATATATCTGGGTTACACCAACTAGTGGTACAGCAGGATATGAGAAAATTGGCTCTACGGCAGTAGATCTTACTGGATATTGGCAGCATAATAATTCATCATCAAACGATTACCTTGCTGCTATGACAACAGCTGAAATCGATGCTGCCATTGCTGCCGCATAAGGGGTGATCAAAATGGCCAAATTTTTAGATAATACTGGTTTAACATACCTTTGGGGCAAGATTAAAACAGCACTGGCCAATAAAATGGATACATCAAACCCTGTAGGCACAGGATCTCTCTCCATGAACAGAAAAGCGAACACAACTGTGGGTCTGAATTCCACGGCAGAAGGTACGAATGCTACTGCCAGCAATGAAAACGCACATGCGGAAGGATATTACACCGTAGCAAGCGGATCAGAAGATCACGCCGAAGGGGTATATACAACTGCAAGTGGAGGAGCATCGCATGCTGAAGGATCAAACACCGTTGCCAGCGGACTGTGGAGCCATGCTGAAGGTTTCAACACAAAGGCCGCTGGAGAAGCTCAACATGTATCGGGTAAATATAACGAAATAGACAACCACAATACTTACGCTGAGATCATTGGTAATGGAACTGGAGAAAATAACAGAAAAAACGCCAGAACCCTTGACTGGAGCGGTAACGAGATCATTGCTGGTGATTTTTGGTTCAATGGTGGAAATACTGGACTGACTGCTCAATTATCAGCAAAACAAGATACTTTAACCGCAGGCACAAATATATCCATCTTAAATAACACAATCTCTGCAACTGATACCAAACCTACTGGATTTGTTACTGATAGTACACCTTCTGCTATTTCCGTTTCATCTTCAAACGATTGGAAGTGTTTATCTACAACGCCATTTTTACAGGTAGGTGCTGGAGAATTGTGGATGTTTGAAGTGGCATTGGAAATACAGAGTAATGCAACAGGGTATAGAGGCATAGGCGTTAGTAATTCCACAACTTCATCACCATCTGTAATATGGAAACAACAGGTACCAGCAGTTTCTGGAGCGGTAACAAATTTGGTTCTGCCATCATTTGCAAAGCCCACAAATGGGGCAAGTTACTATATTTGGGTAAGGCAAAACAGCGGATCAACACTGAGTGTAACATACAGATATAGAGCAGTAAGATTATCATAAATTATGTCCTGGACCTACTATAATCCAAATCCCGATAAAAACCTGGTCGGAGATTGTACTATACGAGCCATATCATTGGCTACAGGTAAAGATTGGGAATCAACCTATATGGGTATAGCTATGACAGGCTATGAATTACATGACATGCCTTCATCAAATGCTGTTTGGGGTGCATATTTGCGTCAAAATGGATTTGATCGCTATATTATACCAAATGAGTGTCCAAATTGCTATACAGTTGAAGATTTTTGCTATGATAACCCATATGGATTGTATGTCTTGGCCACTGGAACACACGTCGTAACAGTAATAGATGGTAACTATTACGATACCTGGGATAGTGGAAAAGAAATCCCTATATATTATTTTAAAAAGGAGTTGCCAAATGGCCTATAATCCTAATTTTATTCAAAACCCTTATCAATTACCTTTTATTCAACCTCAACCTGCTCAAAATAGTGGGATTATTTGGGTAAAAGGCGAAGCAGAAGCTAAAGCATATCCGGTAACACCTGGTCAAAGTATATTACTTATGGATAGTGATGCATCAGTATTTTATATAAAGTCCGTTGATCAGAGTGGTATGCCTTTACCACTTCGTATATTTGATTATACAGAGCGTGGTACAGATTTAGGTGTTCAAAATGCTCAGGCTAATGTAGAGCACATAACAAAAGAGGATTTCGAACGATTTAAAGAGGAAATTAGAGCGGAACTTCGTTCAAAGCAAAAATACTCTAAGGGAGGTCAAGTAAATGCCCAATCCTCTGTACCAACAACTTAATCCTCAACCTCAAAATAATTTTGCTAATATGTTGCAACAATTAAAGCAAAATCCAGTAGCAATACTATCTCAAAAATATAATATACCACAAAATCTAAATGATCCTAATCAGATACTTCAATATTTATTATCTACCAGACAAGTATCTCAGGATCAAGTTAATCGTGCTATGCAGATGCGTAGCCTTTTTAATTAGTTTTCATTAGCTGCAGCGATGAAAATAAATTATTAACCGAAGGGAGAATCTCAATGACAGATTCTAACGTTGTAACAACCATGCCTGTAGCTCCGGCTTATTGTGGCGGTGGTAATGGTTTTGGGAACAGCTTTGGTGGAGACTGGGCCTGGATCATTTTATTGCTCTTACTTGCTGGTAATGGTGGATGGGGGAATGGTTTTGGTGGCGGAAATGATGGTGTAATGCCTTATATGTGGAATTCCGCAACACAGAACGAAATTTCCAGAGGTTTTGATAATGCTGGCACTACTGCCCAGCTCTCTGGTATCCAGTCAGCAATTGTTGAGGGTAACTACGCATTAGCTTCCCAGTTTGCAAATTGCTGCTGTGAAAATAGACTTGCTACCGCTAATCTCGGTGCCGATATAGCTCGTGAGGCTTGTGCGGACCGTGCTGCGGTATCCGATGGTATACGTGACGTAATCGTAAACCAGACGGCAAATACTCAGAGAATTCTTGATCAGATGTGCAACGACAAGATCGATGCTAAGAACGAGAGAATTGCAGATCTTGAGAGACAGCTTACAATGGCTAATCTCGCTGCTTCCCAGACGGCTCAGACAGCTCAGATCTTGGCAGATAACTCTCGTCAGACCGTTGCACTTGAACAGTATCTTAATCCTGTACCTGTTCCTGCATATGTGGTAGCTAACCCTAATTGCTGCCAGCAGAATAATGGTTGCGGTTGCGGATTCTGATAGGCGGTGATCAAAATGGCAGAATTTACTTATAATCCTATCCAGCTTATAACTGCTGGACAGAGTGCGATTCTGAACACTACCATTCCTTGCAACAAAGGTTATGTGTATCATCGCAATGAAAGTGGAATTGTAATTCTCCGAGGTATTGTGAATAATCCGACGAACTGTTATGCTCGATATAAAGTGACTTTTAATGGTAATATTGCTGTTCCTGAAGATGGAACTCCTGGAGAAATTTCTGTAGCTTTGTCTATAGATGGTGAACCTTTGCTTACTAGCAATGCTATTGTTACACCGACAGCTGCGGATGCTTACTTTAATGTCACATCAACAGCATTTATAACAGTTCCAAAAGGCTGCTGTTTCTCAGTCTCTGTGGAAAATACCTCGACAATATCTATAAATATGCAGAACGCCAACCTTGTTGTTGAGCGTGTAGCATAAGAAAGGAGAATACAATATGAGAGTTTTGTTTGACATACAGGATATGCTTGAGGACGAGCTCAAAAAGATCTCCAAGAAAGACGATATTACATCTTCCGATCTTGACAATGTCTATAAGATTGTTGACATCATTAAGGATATTTCGACAATTGAGGCTATGAAGAACGCTGAACAAAATGGCTACTCACGTGATTACTCTATGGATTATGGCAATTCATATACGCGCGATGGGTATAGTGAACGTAGAGGACGCGACTCTATGGGTAGATACACTAGCCGTGATAGCGAATATAGCAGACATGGTAACAAGGATCGTATGATAGAGGATCTCAAGGTCATGATGCAAAATGCTAGGACCGAAGATGAGCGTAACTCATATCGTAAGGCCGTTGAACAGCTTGAGCGATAAGTATTTTCCTTGCTAACAGAACCAGAAACACTCATACGGTGAAATAAAATGGAAAAAGATTTAATTACAGCTATCATTTTGGCAGCCCTCGGATCGACTGGTTTGTGGGCATTTATTTCATTTATAGCCCAGACTATAGTGAGAAGGTATGAAGAAAAGCACGGAGCTCGGACTGCAGCCGATAAGATGCTTTTAGGTTTAGGTCATGATCGTATTATTACCCTATGTTCAAAATACATTGAACAGGGTTACATAACAACAGACGAGTATGAAGATTTAAACAAGTATTTGTATAAACCTTATCGAGATCTTGGTGGGAATGGTACTGCCGAGAGGCTAATGAAGGAGATTGATCAACTTCCAGTAAAGCCGAATTGATGGGTGTTTAAGGTTTAAAATGAAAGGAGAGGGGTACGTAGAAATACTGCCCCTTTCTTTTTTACGCCAAAATCTTATCCTATTTTAGACAACAAACAATAATTTTAAACAAATTTTAAGAAAGGTTAAACAAGGGGTGAATAAAATGAAAAACAAAGAATTAAGAGAACAGATAATAGAGTTCAGAAAAGCTTTTAATAGCAAAGATGAAATCAAAAACAGGCTTAATAGAATAGCCAAACATAAGGATTGGTTAGAGGAAAGAGATTTACAATCAATGGAAGAATTAAGACTTAGTCTTGTATTTGGTATTGATATGGTAAAAGTTTCAATGGAAGATATCTTGAATGAGATGTCAACTGACACAATTACAGAAGAAGATAGAGCATTATATCAGGAATTTATCCTGTTGAGTGATGATGCAATAAAGTTATCAAATGAATTGATAGCATTAATAGATGATATAGTTTAAGGAGTATGAGGGTTAATCCCTCTCTCCTTTTTATTTTTACGTCAAAATATTATCCTATTATAAGAAGAAAGAAGCTTAATTGGTAAAGCGCTAGTTAAAAACTAGAGACTGCAGGTTCGATTCCTGCCTTTCTTCTTTTATTTTTTATCAATCAATCGGAGGTAAAACAAAATGACATTAACAAACCATGTAGAGGTTCTCTTAGAAATGGAGAAGGAAATCTTAGGTAAGGCAGAACTGGTAACAGGCAATTGTATATGGCGAAACAAAGTATGGAAGGAATACCGTCGTATCTGGGGTTTGGTAAATCATCTATTTGAGGTTGAGAAGCCAAGTCTTATGATTAAGAAAAAGATCACAAAAACAGTAGACGAGTTCTTCGATCCATATATGCGGAAATCCTGTATATCATGGCCCGGATTTGAAGAGCACGAAAAGCAAAAAGCAGCAAAACTTGTTCTTCCACAAATAGGACCGGACGGACAAGTTACAATGAAGGAAATACTTGATAACAATGAGGAAGGAGATCAAAATGATTGATGTAAAAGAATTAGGTTCAGAAGCTTGCAAACTAGATATTAGTACTGAATATGGTAAGGATTCTTTTATTCAGTATGGAATAGATAACAAAGAGGACTGTTTTTTTATTGAATTCCACCATCTTGGTAACCAACAAGTTACCTGGAGAATGAATATTCCTAAAGAATCCATGCCGATATTTGCATTGCGACTCGGTCTAATGTGTGGATTGGATAAAGATGTACCTAAAGTAGAGGAGGCAGACAATGAGTGAGTCAAATATGAAACATAATCCTTGTGATTATTGTATAGAACTTGAATGTGAACATCGTGGAGTAGTTTGTCCTTTCTATAAAGAAGAAAAGGAGGCAGACAAAGATGAAAAGGAGGATTTAAAATGACTGATAAACAAGCTGCAAAAATTCTTATGTCAGCATTAGATGGTGACATGTCAAATATTACTAACAAAAAAGCAATAGAAGCTATAGCAAGAGCTATTGTAGCCCTGGAAACGGTTGATATATTGAAAAAAGCAATAAAATACAAGGAGGTTCAAAATAATGAGTGTGTTCAGCAATGATTTGGCTCCCAATTTATTTAAATCATACACAGATTGGTTTGATAATTGGGTAAAGGAAACAGGACATAAGCCTGAAAAGAATGTAGATGACATGGCATGTAGGTACTTTGATGCATTGGACTATGATATCGAGATGGTATGTAAACGCTGTGGTCATCATCTTGGATATATTACGTCTGATGATGTGAGTAGAATGGGCCCTCTTTCAGGATTTGTTGCAGCCCTTGAAAATAAAGAGAGTACATTTCGTATAGTATGTGACCATTGCCGTCAAGTCTTGGCAGATAACGCTATGTTCGGAGGTGAATAATGACAAGAAGAAGGAGTCAAAATGATTAAAGCAGTAATCGTAGGCTTGGTTATATCACATTTCTTTTCAGTGTGTATAAAGCCAATAGAACCTGAATTACATTTATATGACCTATGGGCACGTATGTCTGTAGAGCAACAAGATAAAGCTGATATCAGGTTCAAAGCATGTGTTGTGGACATGGATGTTGATGATTTCAAAATGTTTTCTGCTGTAGTGGAAGCGGAAAGTGATAGGAAAAAAGGCAAAGAGAGTTTAGAGAACAGAACGCTAATTGCTGTTGTAATCTTCAACAGAGTAAAGAGCAAGAAGTTTCCCAACACGGTTACAAAAGTAATCAAGCAGAGAGGACAATTCAGCGTAGTTAGTTCAGGTGCATACAAGCGCGTTGGGCGTACAAATATTGCTGACCGTGCAATAATTGAGGCATACCGCAGGATTAAAAATGAAGAAGCTCCGTTTATCCTGTACTTTAACTGCCGAGGTTTCTTTAAAGGACATAAAAAATATAAAAAAATAGGAGATAATTATTTCTCTTATTAGAAAGGAGTATCAAAATGCCAACATTCAGTAGAAATTTATGTTATAGTTGTATCCACTGGATCAAATGCGAAGGCGAATGTGGAGCAGGAAACTATATAGAAGAAACCGATGAGAATGGAAATCCAATGTTTGTAACATCGTGTTGTAGCTATGATGATAGTATACCAACGCCAGATGATGAAGAGGAGGTTTAAAATGAGTCAAGAAGGATATGAATCCCCAATAAGAGTTATAACAAAAGAAATACATAATGAAATAACTGAAAAGTGGGAAGATACTATAGTTGGCATAATAAGTGAGGAAATTGGAGTTGAAGTAGACAAAAAGCGTTTGCTTGCAGCACTTAACTTTGACAGAACTCAGTATCAAGAAGCTTATAAAAAAGGTTATGATTCTGGTTATGAGGATGCTGAAAATGATATACTAGCAGATATTCTTCCAATATTCGGATTGGATCTTTCGAATTTTAAGAAATCTGAAGAATGATTTACGTCAAAATATCATTCTATTATAGACATTATATGTCAAATACTTTTAATAATCACGGAGGTACAGATCATGAGTATTTCAACAATTTTAGGAGCAGCAATTCCCGGAACACAGATCAGTGCAGGTAGTGTACTTACCGCAGGCATCGTAGGCGCTGTAGGTGGTGTAGCTACTGGTATCGGAATGTATATCGGATTGAAGGTTGCAGCTAAGGTCGAAGAAAAAGAGGAAAAGAAGGTCAAGGAACCAGAAGAGGAGAAAACTGAGAAGGTAAAAGTAAAGGACGTAAAGTCAAAAAAGGTCAAAAAGATCCTTGATGAAGCAAAGGATGTAACAACAGAGGAGGTTGAGAGCTAAGGCTCTCGCCTTCTTTTTATTTTTCTAATCTTGTCAAAATAGGAGGACTAAATATGAATGGGTGATGGCGAATATTACATAGACTCAATAGCAAATGGTTGCTCAGATGTAAATGAATTATTGTGGTGTGTTATAGATTACTATGGTGATTCAATACGGAAAATAAGCGACAATTGCTATGATGGCAATGGTCCCGATTCTTATTGGGATACAACAATGATGGAGTGGTCATTCTGTGTTAATGCTTATATGACATTGTTAAAGCAAATAACCACAACAGATTATGACTACGTTAATGATTTAACCAAAGATTTAAATCGTTATTATGACGATTTAATCCGAGGATATGGAGAAGCTTGTCTGAAAAATCCAAAAAGTAAGGCAAGTGAGTACTTTCTTTGTGCCATCGGCATGATGGAAGACCTTATCGATTACATTTATTGTGTTATCGGCCTCTCCATTGATTGATGAAAACCGCAGAAAGTATGATGCGGTATAAAAATATTAAACATCTTCACAGCGTGCAGACTATGAAATGAGAACAGCGACTGTGATTAAGCCCTAGCTTTTGGGAGGTATCAATATGCTCATACTTTACCTTCTGATTTTGAGTCCCCCGAATTGGTCATTTTGGTTCCGAAAGCTAGGCATTTTTTCATCAATCAATTTTTATGGAGGTTCAAAATGGCTAATACAAACATTGAAGAAAGGTTTTCAACAAAGAGAGATATGCGGGCTTACATATCCACAACGAAGCGAGAGAGTTATAATCCATATGAGGAATTGGGTTATGCTATTATCTTGCAAACAGTAGAGGACTTTAAACGAGGCAAAATAAATAAAATTCAAGCAGAATTGTTTTTTAATTCTGATTGGTTTGTTGAATTATGTCTTGGTACACTTGATGGTCCAACGGTCTTAAAAAGGATCTTGGACAAATATGAGGAAAAGCAAAATAAAATTTAAATACACGGAGGTAAATTATGTTCAAACCAAAATACGATGGCGAGTTAAATCTCGTTGAGTACACAGACAGGTATGATCGTACCACTATCCGAATTGAAATCAATTTCAGAAAGGGTACGAGCGGAAGGAATTTAGATGCCTTACTCAAAAGGGGTAAGGCTCTATTTAAAGTAAACAAGGTTCAACAAGTAGAAGCAGATATTCAACCAAAATAAATGATTTTTAAACACGGAGGTAAAATATGAATAAATATGGTTGTGTAAAGAGTAATACTAAGACATATTTATATAATGTTTTAAACAAATATTATATAACAAATGGCAACGAGAACTGGACCTATGTAGATGCAGCAGCATTACTCAAAATAGATAAGGGTACTGTTAGCAGGCTTTGCAGGGGCTTATCGTTTCCAAGAAAGAGAGCAACTCTTAATATGATTGCGGATCTTGCAGATAGAATAGGTCTTATAAGAGCTGAACCTTTGCGATATGTTTGTGGCAAAATGATTTGTGATTTCATTTACTGCTCAGGTAAACTGCCAGAATCAAGTGGTCTAGGTTCAACACTTGTTTCGGAAATCTGTGATCTTGCAGAGCATGTTTTGGCCCTTGATGGCTTCAATTCCGTTGTCAAAATAGCTAATTATAATCGTAACTCACCAATGCTTTCAGTGATTGGTAAGACAATCCCCGCTTGGATTGAAGGCTATGATAAAGATTATGCAGATTTGGCTCTTAAATCAGAAGCAGAGTTTAAAGAAATTACAGGTCATGAACTCACATACGACGAGCTTGTAAACAAATGCAAGATTCTTGAAGAGGAGCTTGAAGAGGCAAAAAGACAGGTTGAGTTCTCATGTCCTCTTGCAGATCATTGTACTTGTCATGGTAAAGAGATACCCATAATAACACCAGAAGAAAGAATAAAAGCCTATAAGGATTGCTTCTGTTGGGGAGTTGAAGAGTACGGAGATCGTATTCGTACTTATATTGACGGTCGGGATATTCTCAAAATGCTTTATGGAAAGATTGACTACGATGAATTCGAAACAGTTGTCGATCTTTTTGATGAAGGATTTAATGATGATAAAATCCACGATATAGTAGATTGTATCTTAAAAGTAGCTATTAATGATTTAACACAGGAGGCTCAAAATGAAAAGACGAATGAAGCATGACAGAATCCATGATACTCTTATGTTCAACTGTCAGGAATTCCAGACTATTCTGGATTCCATGATTGACTTTAAATCTGTAAATGATGGTCACAGGAGACGGTTTATAATAAGCATAGGCAGAAAGGCTCCGGTTATTAATCGGAGTCAGCCTAGACTTTACTGTGTGCATATCACCTATCTATATGATGGCGAAGCATATGAATTGTTGAAGCCGTCATACAAGGCTCTGAATCAAAATAATGTAGATGACTATGTTAATAATTTAGCAGCGTTTATCTACGAATTTGCAGAAGCATATGCTGATAAACCTCTCAAAATGTTTGAGGATGAGTTCTTCGAAATGGTTCGGAGGGGTGATGTCAGAAAAAATACTGAGCCTCAGATAGAAGTTCTTATATCTGGGTTGAAAGGACGCGAGTAAAATGGAATTTAAAGTAGGAGATATCGTACGTGTAATTCGTGATACTAAGTCCATCTCCAATCATAAAATTAATGCTGGTTCTATTTGGTATGTTCGTGCCATTAATCATAGTAGAGATGAATATGATATTAGGATTAACGGGTCTGTTCATGGTTATGGTATTTGGGTAAATAGTGCAGATTTAGAGATATGTGAGATAAAGGAGAAAAAAGATATGCACACGGAATTTAATATGCATTCAATAGTTGAATGTATTGAAACTCATGAGGTTCCACAGCTGGGTGGAGTTGAAAAAATACTTAAAGGTGAAACATTTGAAATAACTAATGTTGATCCTGGAGACGAGCTTGATATATTTGTCTCTGGAATAAACAATCATAAAAACTGGTGGACTAACAGCAAATATTTTAAAGATCTAGAGGAGAAAAAAGACATGGACACAAAATTTGAGGTTGGGAGTTATGTTACAGCAAAGAAGACATTCTGCTACGATGGTGAGAAAATTGTACAAGGTCAGCGATATGAGGTATATAAGGTAACCGATTACAGAATACAGATTGATCTTGGCCCTAGATATTGGTGGGTTCCTAAAGACAAAATGACACCAATTTCTTCTTCTGGTTCGGAATATGCTGGGACAGAAGTCATGCTCAAAATAAAGGACGTCATCTACAGTAATCCAGCCACTATCGTTTTCTGGAATGATGGTTCTAAGACTGTTGTCAGATGTGGCAAGGGTGAGACTTTTGATCCCGAAAAGGGTTTGGCTATGGCTATCTCTAAGCGTGTCTTAGGTTCTAACTATGCTTGGCATGGCCGCTTTAATAAATGGATGCCTAAGAATAGAGCTGAAAAGAACTCTAAGAAGAAAGGAGAAAATAAGAAGGATGAGTAAGTGTTACAAATGTGATCGCTGCGGTCAAATACTCACAGATACTGATCTTATTGATGCCAAAATAAAAACACTTAGTGGCAGGGAGCTTCTTGTCCGTATCGTTCGAGCAGGCGGATACAATGATCTGGATGTCTGTCCGGATTGCTACAAGCAGTTTAGATCATGGTGGGCAGACGGGATACCTCAGCTTGCTCCGATTGAGGACACAATCCTTGGGAGAACCGAAGATATTGCAGACCCACATCCTGAGGAGGTGAGATCATAATGGGAAAAGATGATACTAACAGAGCCTATTTATGTGATGGCTTTGGCTGTGATGAGCGATGTGGACTTAAGAAGCCTGAAGAATGGGCTAAATATGAGTGCCATCATACGATTAATGAAGCCCATGCCAAAAACAAAATCCGCAGGCATCGGAAATGGAGAGCTTGCAAGGATGGGAAATTTGTGGAGGTAGAAGATGGCAAAAAAGATCGTTAACTTTGCCTTTTGTAGGACCTGTAAATACAGATTTAAAAAGGAGTCTGATGAGCCTTGTTGTGACTGTCTTGAATTAGCAGTTAATGATGATAGTGTAAGACCGGTCTATTACAAGGAAAATAAGAAGAAGTCAAAATGACTTAAATAAATTTTAAAGGAGGTTTTCTATATGGAAAACGTTGTAACACAGATCTTGGTTAATGTATTGCTTTTCTTCATAATGGCAGTACTCGTAGTTGTTGGTAATGCCCTTCGTAAGTGGCTTGAGGCAAAGGTTGCCGAGTCAAATGATCGTGATAAGACATCAATTTATGGCATGCTTTATGATATTGTCCGAATTGTTGTCCAAGGTATCGAACAGATGTACCTGGGCGATGTTGGTGAAGCTGGTGAATGGTCATCATCTGAAAAGAAATCAGCAGCAGTCAAAAAGGTTGCTGAATGGGTTAAACAGATGGGTTATGAAGGTATTGTATCCGATAACTTGATTGATTCATTGATTGAAGCAGCAGTCAAAGAGATGAATGATGAGCTGCCTCCTGAGGAATCACTCTAAATTTACGCCATAATACTTCCCTATTATAGACCTATAAAGGAGGATTAAATTTATGGCAAAAGAAGTTAAAGTAGAGTTTGAAGAGGAATATGTAGAGATCAATGGGTTGATCGCTGCTTATATTCAAGCAATTATAGACTCATCGGATGAAGGCGAACGCCGAATGCTCACTGATGAGCTGGAAATCCTACAGAGAATAAGACGCGATAACTATAAAAAGGAAAATGAATCAGATAAGTTTGAGCGTAAACTCAAAGTGTGGAAAACAGTTTTAGAAGTAGCAGGCATTGTATTGCCCGTAGTCATGACGGGTGTTGGCTTGTATGTAAGCAGAAAGAACATGATTGATCTTCTGCAGTACGAGTTAAATGGAAGCGTAACTAGCCTTTCAGGCAAAGTTTTGATTCCGAAAGCATTAAAGGTCTAAGTAATTTAGGAGATAGCAGAAATGTTATCTCCTTTTAATTTATATCACAGGAGGTGTTCATATGAAATGATTTCAAAATGGTTAATAGCAAACAGGCCATCTTTGATGGTCGGAGGTGGTATAGTTGGCGTACTAGCTTTAGGAGTAGTGTCGTTTTATTCAGGATTAAAATGCTCAAAGATCTTGGATGAATATGAAAATGATGAGAATCTAACTTCTAAAGAAAAGGCGGCAGGATTCATAAAAGATTCTTGGCCTTATTTAATTCCGCCTACATTGCTAGCTATTGCTGATTGTGGTATAATCCTTGGAGCTCATAATGAATTAGTCAAAAGGGCTGGCATAGCTACTGCATTAGCAGCGGTTGCAAGCACCACAACAGCAGATCTCAAAAAGCAGATGAGAGAAGATCTCGGAGAGACAGCATCTGAACGAATTGAGAAAAAGGCATTAGCTGAAGAAATAGCAAGAGAAGGACCTCCTCAAAATGTGCAAGTCACTGGGCATGGTGATACTGTTGTACGAAATCAAATCGGAGGTCGTGATTTTTATGCATGTTATGCTCATTTGTTAAAATCCATACAGATTGCAAGTGAGATGTGTAGAAATGATGGTGTTATAACAGTTAACACATTTTTTAATATCCTTGGCATTGATGGAATAGATGTTGGGGATGTAGTAGGCTGGTATGACTATGATCTAGAAGACGGTCAAATACCAGTCAAAATAACAAGTCTCGTAGACGATAAATACGAGGCAATTCTGGCCATTAGTACTTACAGAATACATTCTCTGGAGTACTGAAATAATAAATATACACAGGAGGAAAATTAAAATGGCAGAGGAAATCATCACAAACGTAGTAACAGAGGAAATCGCAAAGACAGCAGCAGAGGAAGCAGTTACAGGATCTACAACGAAGCTTCCCAGCAAGATCAGTCTTAATATGAGTGCGGTAGCAGCTGGAGCAGGCATTGCTATTGGCCTTATTGGTATTGGTTTTGGTACTTACAAGCTCGTAAAGTACATCAAGAAGACTGTTGAGGAAAAGAAGGCAGCTAATTCAGAAGTATAATGGAGGTGCAACATGTTCAAATGGTCTGAATTGACAACAACTGGTAAAGGAATACGAGTGTTGTCAATTATTGCTGGATTTGCATCTGGAACAGTTCTCGGAGGAACAGTTAGTAATATAATGGTTGAAAAGGGCCAAAATGTTATCATCTCGAATGCATGTGGCATGGCTTGTACAGCATTGTATACTAAGTTCTTTGAAACGATGGGCGATATAGTCATTGATGCAAATGATGAACACAAATAAGGAGAATCAAAATGGCAAAGGTAGATATGAGTTTCCCTTCTAATTCAGATAAAACCCGGGAATCATCAAATCGTCCACCTGTTGAGCCTGTTGTCCATGGTTCTAATGTAACCTCTGCTTCCAAATCCTGGGGGCAGAGGCTGCTTAGAGCTTTTATCAGTTCTGATGCTACCAACATTAAGGAATACATCGTATGTGATGTCATAATACCTACTATTAAAAATACGATAGTTGATGTGGTCGAAATGACATTCTTCGGTAATTCTACTGGCAGAGGGAGCAGGTATTCTGGTGGATCAAGCGGATATCACTATAGTTATAACAAAGTTAATCAAAATACACGCAGTTATTATGGGAGTGCCTATAACAATGGTGGTTATGCTCAAAATGCACAGCCTATGACACAGGAAGCAGACTTGCCAGACTATAGAGATATAGTCATTACTGGCCCAAATGCTCGATATGAGGCTGAAAAAATAGTCACAGAGATGAGAAACAACTTAGAGATGTATGGATCTGTTCCTGTTTCTGATCTTTATCGTCTTTGTGGCATGACACCTGATTATACTAAGGAAAATTGGGGTTGGTCTGGTGACCCTGGTCAAATTGGTATAAGAATGGTAAATGGTGGTTGGCTTATAGTTGTGCCAAACGCTAGTCCAATATAAATATAGGAGGTCAAAATGTTCTTAAGTGTAATAAAAGGTTATTGTATGGCACATGCCGCTGAGATGTTACTTGGAGCGGGTGCTGTTAGTTTTATAGCTTCTGTTGTACTTGCTGCTAAAGGGTCAGAAAAAGCAAATGAAGCAATAGATCTCTATCATGAGCGGATGGATTATTTCCGTGAAACAGAAGCTGAAAGAGATCGTGGAGAGCTTGAGGAGGGCGATTATCCTCCTGAAGATGCTGCTGCAGATAGAAAAGATGCTGCAAAGGAAGTAGTGAGAGATGTAGCTCTTGCATATTTACCTTGTGCTGTTGCAGGTGTTGTTGGATTGACCTGTTTCGGAGGGGCTGTTGGCATCCTTAATAGTAAACTTGCTTTTACATCTGCATGCCTTGAAGCAACTGCATTAAGTCTCGATAAGGTTACTAAGTCTTTTGATGATTATCGTGGTCGTGTTCGAGATGAGCTTGGTGATGTTGAGGACGAGCATTTCTTAACAGGTGCTCCAATTAAAGAGGTTACCAGAACAGTGACTGATAAGGAAGGCAAAAAGAAGAAAGTAACCAAAAAGGAACTTGATACTAGTGGTGTTGCTGATGGAGTATTAGATTCCGGATATCAGTTTGTATTTGGCCCTGATAATCAAAATTGGCTTCCTGAACCAAGCTTGACTCGTCAGGTCATTGATGGTATTGAGTCATATGCCGATTCAATGCTACAGATTAAACGAGTTCTGTCATTAAATGAGGTTCTTGGTTATCTCGACATGCCTCCAACAGATACTGGTCTCGTGGTGGGTTGGTCAAAATACTCCAATGGTGATGGTCATGTTAATTTCAGAACTAAGCATCTTGGAGATGGTAGATTCTTGCTTGACTTTAATTGTGATGGAAGTATTTATGGAAAAGTTAATGAAGCCGTCGAAAGAAAGAAACTTGAATCTGGTGTTGTATTTAGAGGAATTTAAGGAAGGAGATTACTAAAGTGGATAGTCAAAATAAACAGGATTTGCCCATGTTTATATTTATAATGTTTCTTATAATTGTAATGATACTTTGGGCTATAGTACAGTTAAATGATGGACGAAGATTAATAGATTATGGTGAAACTGAGTTATCCACTTTAGTTTCTCCAATTGATTAAAGGAGGATCAAAATGTCGCCTAATATTGGTTATTTAATCGGTGGACTTGTTGTCGGAGGGGGTGTTGGTAGTATAACAGCCTGGCTGATAACAAAGAAGAAATATGAAAAGATAATGGATAACAAAATCCAGGAAATGTCAGACGAAGTTGCAAAGGTTGATCCTTTTGCACCTAAACCTAAGAAGAAATCTGAAGAAATCAAAATAGATGATGCAGCAAAAGTAGAAAATAAAGCCGTGTCCTATGATGATATTTCTGATCTGGTTCGAACATCAAAATCTGAGGCAAAGACGAGAACAGATTATACAAAGGCTTATGATGATTCAAACGATGTTGTAGCTGCGGAGAAAACAAATATGTTTGATATCCTTAAGGAAGCTAAGGAAGTAGACCTGGATGATGAAGATGAAACCGAGGTAACATTCCACAGTAAAGAAGATCTGCACGCAGAACCGTATGTTATAAGTGAGAATGAAGCTGGTAATATTCCTGATGAATACGAGTCTGAAACATTATTCTACTATGTTCCAAATGATGCATTAGTAGATGAATATGATGACGAGATTGACGAGCCTGGGAAATTGGTTGGTCAGACTTTAGAAACCAGCGGATTTAAGGAAAATAAAGATCGTCATTTGTATGTGCGTAATCCTCGTTTGTCTGTTATCTATGATGTTCAGAAAGTCTTTCATGAATGGGAAGGTAAAGAAGGAGGGGTTTAAGTGGTGAGTCACATGACCAATTATATAGAATGGTTGGTCACGAGTAGCGGATTATATCTTGAACGTTCATTAGCATTTGGTGAATATACAAGTTTGCTGCATACTCTTCAAAATGTTGACTTTAAGTTTTCAAGCATGGATAGGCCTCGAGTTGATGACGCATTTGACTTGAGGTCTATCTATGTTGATAACTGTATAAAGTTAAATGATGATGGAAGAGTATATGCTAATGCTTCTGTATTAGAAGTTTTAGTAGCACTCGCTATAAGGGTTGATATGGAGATAACTGGTGAACCTGGCAACCCGAGACCTGACATTCTATTCGTTGAATGGTTGAAAAATTTGGGAATTTTGGTAAAAGATGAAAAATGGGACATAAAAAAGTCGAATTTAGTCATCAAGAGATTATCAAAATGGATGCTCAGAGAGTACAATGATGATGGAAAAGGGTCAATTTTTGCACCAAAATGTGTCACTTTTGGTTTTTCGAAAACTGACATTTGGCGTCAAATCTATCAAAATTACTACTAAAATTGACAAAAAAGTGACAAATTTGTCATTTTTTTGACATCTGAAAAAAAAAGTGACATCTCTGAAACGCAATAAATTCAGGGGTTTCCAGCGTTTTTTGTCAATTTGTCACTTTTTTTCCTATTTACGCCATTAGAAAAAATTTTAAATATAGAAAAAAAGTGAAAAAAAAGTGACAAATGACACATTCAACGAATTTTTAGTAAAAATTTAAAGGAGCGTGACGCAATGTTAGATTTCGTGACGGTAAAGGCCTGCAGCTCGAAAAAAGGTACTGTAGACATATATCCTGAATTTATCATCAAGAAATCTAACGACTTGATGATAAAAGGCGAACGATTTTATGCCATATGGGATGAAGAAGCCGGCCTTTGGTCAAAAGAGGAATCAGATGTTCAGCGATTAGTAGATCAAATGATATATGACTTTGCTGAAAAATATGAAACAGAAGACAAAAAAGATTTAAAATTGTTAAAGAACTTTAGTTCTAAAAAGTGGAGTGAATGGAAATTATATAGTAGATCATTATCTGATAATTACCATGAACTTGACAAGCGAATAATGTTCTCTAATGATAAGATTGGTAAAAGAGATTATGCTACTTTCAAAATGAATTATCCTTTGGTTAGTAGTGAGGAAGTTAATTGCCCATGCTACGATGAATTAATGAGTACGCTGTATGCTCCAGCAGAAAGAGAGAAAATAGAATGGGTAATAGGATCTATAATTAATGGTGATAGCAAAACATTAGACAAGTTCCTCGTATTATATGGCATGAGTGGTACTGGTAAGTCCACTGTAATAAATATAATGCAGATGTTGTTTGAAGGATACTATAAAGTATTTAGTTCAAAATCGTTGGGATCAGGTAGTGAGTTTGCATTAGAGCCATTTAAAGATAATCCAGTTCTTGCTATTGAACACGATGGTGATTTGAGTAAGATTGAAGATAATACAAAATTAAATAGTATAACTTCTCATGAGGCATTAATCGTAAATGAAAAACATAAAAATCTTTATCAATTTAAATTTGTCTCGTTTTGTGTTATGGGTACAAACAAACCAGTCAAAATAACAGATGCCAAGAGCGGAATCATAAGACGACTGATTGATTGTACTCCAAGTGGAGTTAAAGTTCCCAGAAAAAGATATGACGAGATCATAAATCAAATTAAATTTGAATTAGGAAGCATAGCAAGACATTGTCTCGATGTATATGAAAGTCTGGGGAAGACTTACTATGATACATATATCCCCAATTCAATGATAAGTGCTACAAATGATTTCTATAATTTTATGTCTGATAACTTTGATTACTTCGTTGAACATGAAGAACTTCTTACTTTGACATCTGCATGGGAATTATACAAAAATTATTGTCAAGATGCAAATATTACTTATCCATATAAGAAAATGGTATTTAAAGAAGAGCTAAAAAATTACTTTAATGACTTTCTTGATAGACATTGTGGAGAACGATCAGTATATGTTGGATTCAAACGAGATAAAGTTGAATTTCAAAATAGTGATAGATATGATGATCCAATAGATTTATCAGGAATAAAAGGAAATGAATGGCTTGACTTTAAAGAACAGAAATCTGAGTTTGACAAAATGTTTGCTAAATGTCCTGCTCAATATGCAGTAAAGACAGATAATGGTTTAGAAATTCCCAGTAAGAAATGGGAAGATGTTATTACAACATTGGAAGATCTTGACACTTCAAAATTACATTATGTAAGAACTCCAAAACATATAGTACACATTGACTTTGATCTTAAAGATGAAAAAGGTAATAAGTCATTGGCGAAGAATATTGAGGCAGCATCAAAATGGCCACCGACATATGCTGAGGTCAGCAAGGGTGGACAAGGAATTCATCTTACATATACATACAATGGCAATATTGATGAAGTGAGTAGAGATTATGCTCCCGGAATCGAAATCAAATTGGGTGTGGGTAATTCTGCTATAAGAAGAAGGTTGTCTGTTTGTAATGATCTTCCAATAACACAAATAACATCTGGTTTACCTAAAGTGGAGAAAAGAAAAAAGATGTTAGATGAGAATATCCTAAAGAATGAAAAAATTATTCGAAGTATGATAATCAAGAATCTTCGAAAAGAAGTTCATTCAGATACAAAGAGTTCTGTAGACTTTATTTGGAAAATATTAGAAGATGCTTATAAGAGTAATATTAAATATGATGTTACAGATATGAGAAATGATATATTAGTATTTGCAAATAATAGTACTCATAATGCTTTGTATTGTACAAATCTTGTAAACAAGATGAAATTTAAATCAGATGATGAGAAAGAATCTTTGCCAAATACAATTCAAAATAATGATAGTGACCCTATAGTATTCTTTGATATAGAGGTTGCTCCGAATGTTAGAGTTGTATGCTGGAAATTTGCTGGAACAGACAAAGTAATCAAAATGATTAATCCGACTGTCGAAGAAATAGATAAACTAATAAAGTACAAACTTATAGGATATAATAATAGACAGTATGATAATCATATTATTTATGGTATGTTATTGGGTTATAGTATTGAGCAATCATTTGAACAATCCCAGCAAATTATTGTACATCATAATAACGATGCTAAGTTCTTACAAGCATATAATATATCTTATACTGATATATATGACTTCTTGTCTTCAGGGAATAAGAAATCTCTTAAGAAATGGGAGATTGACCTTGGTTTGCCTCATAAGGAGTTTCCTTTAAAATGGGATGAGCCAATTCCTGAAGACAGATGGGATGAACTTGCAGATTATTGTGCAAATGATGTACGAGCAACAGAAGCAACATTCTTCTCTGAAATAGTTCAAGAAGATTGGACTGCAAGACAGATATTGGCTGATATAACAGGGTTAACAGTCAATGATACTACTAACAAGTTAACAACAGCTTTGATTCTTGGTAATGATCAAAATCCCCAATCAGAATTTGTCTACACTGATCTCAGTACGATTTTTCCAGGATATGAATTTAGTCCTTATGGTATTGATAAATCAAAATATAATGAGGGTGCTAAAATTGTATCTGGTAAATCTTTGTATAAAGGAGAAGATCCTGGAGAAGGTGGTTGTGTAAGATCTAAACCAGGCATATATCAAAATGTTGCATTACTTGATGTAGAATCGATGCATCCATCAAGTGCAATTAAATTAAATGTCTTTGGAAAATATACAAAGAACTTTAAAATGCTAAAAGAAGCACGACTTTCCATTAAGCATGAAGACTATGAAACAGCAAAGAAGATGTTTAATGGTAAATTATCAAAATACTTGGATGATCCTAAGAAAGCAAGCGGATTATCTAATGCATTAAAGACTGCTATTAATTCAGTTTATGGACTTACTTCAGCTAAGTTTGATAACAAATTGCGTGATCCTAGAAATATTGACAACATAGTTGCAAAATATGGGGCGCTATTCATGATGGATTTGAAAGAAGAGGTTGAAAAGAGAGGATTTGATGTCATTCACATCAAGACTGATTCAATCAAAATACCTAATGCAACTCCAGAGATAATAAAGTTTGTTAGTGACTTTGGAAAGAAGTATGGATTTGTATTTGATCATGAGGCAACTTATGAAAGAATATGTCTTATTGATGAAGCAGTTTATATTGCAAAATATGCAGATGAAGAATTATGTAAGAAATTATATGGATATGCTCCAAAGAAGAATGTTAAGAATAAAAATGAATGGACTGCAACAGGAACTAAGTTCCAGATTCCATATGTATTTAAGACATTATTTAGTCATGAGAATCTCGAGTTTGAAGATTATACAGTAACCAAGAGTGTTACAACAGCCATGTATTTAAAATATGGAGATGCTGTAAAATTCATTGGTAAAGTAGGAAACTTCATACCAATTATTGAAAATAATAAGTTCAAACTTTTAGGTGGAGAATTGGTAAGAGAGAATGTTGACAAGAATGGTAATACAAAATATGATTCTGTAACAGGAACCAAGAAGAAAGGAGGAAAAGATGGAGCATACTTATGGATCGAAAGCGAAGATGTAAAAGATCTTCCATTCAAAATAGAATATGATGACTATATCGACAAATCATATTTCTTAGCTTTAGTTGATGATGCAGTAGTAAGTATTGCAGAATTTGGAAATGTCGATGAATTTATTAATTAAGGAGAATTATTCAAAATGGAACAGAACGAAAAGAACATAACAATTTTTGGTGCAAAGCTTATCTTTAAGAATTTTCAGGGTAAAGTTTCCTCATATAACAAGAATGGCGAAAAAACAGTTGGAGTTCTTTTGCCTGATGATATTGCTGCAAAAGCTGAAGCAGATGGATGGAATGTAAAGCGTCTTAAGCCTAGAGAAGATGATCCTGAATATAGACAGCCTTATCTTACCGTTAAGGTAAACTATAAGTTCTATCCTCCTGAAATTTATATTGTTACAAGCAGAGGTAAGACAATTCAGACAGAACAGTCAGTAGCAACTCTTGATTGGGCTAACATTCAAAATGTTGATATTGTTATTAGACCTTATCATTACCCTAGTGTTAATGGACAGCCTGCTGGAATTTCTGCTTATGTTAAGTCAATGGTTGTTACTCTTGATGAAGATGACGTTCTCAAGAAGTATGCAGATGTTCCTGATGTAGGTCCTGCTAATACAATGCCTTTTGAAATGTAATAATCAAAATGGAGTTTAGTGAACATCAAATGAGCGCTGTTAACCGATTAAAAAATGGCTCTGTTTTGTGTGGTAATGTTGGAAGTGGTAAATCAAGAACTGCTTTAATGTATTACTTCACAAAGATCGGTAATGGTAGTGTTGTAATTAATGGTGTTGGGGAGTACATCAAAATGGCTACACCCCGAAAGCTATATATAATAACTCCTGCTAAAAAACGAGATGATAAGGAGTGGGAACTAGAGCTAACCCACTTCTTATTGTCCGTTGAAAAAGATGATATTGTTATTGATTCTTGGCATAATATACAAAAGTATCAAAATGTTGTTGGTGCCTTTTTTATATTTGATGAACAGCATGTTACTGGTGGTGGAAAGTGGTCAAAAGCTTTTATCAAAATAAGTAGAAGAAATAAATGGATACTACTTTCTGCTACACCAGGTGACAAATGGGAAGATTATACATCACTTTTTATAGCCAATGGTTTTGTTCAAAATAAAACACAGTTCGAGGCTAAGTATTGTACTTTTGACCCATATGTAAAATATAAAAAGATTAACGGTTATCTTAGAGAGAAAGAATTGGAAAGAATGAGAGATTCTATTCTAATCATAATGAAAGATAATCGAAAAACTATAAGACACCATTTGCATAGAATTTGTGAATATAATAAAGAAAAGTACAGAATCATATGGAGACAACGATGGAACATTTATGACAATGAACCAATTGAAGAAATTTCAAAAGCAGTATCTCTTGTAAGAAGATTATGTAACAGTGATCCATCTAGATTCAAAATACTTGATGATGAATTTAATAAGTTTGATAGAATTATAATTTTTTATAACTTCGATTACGAATTGGAGCTGTTACAAAAGTATCTTCAAAATAGAAATATTAAATTTTCAGAATGGAATGGACATAAGCATGAAGCTATACGAACTGGAAATCGTTGGGCTTATTTAGTCCAATATGTATCTGGTGGAGAAGCTTGGAATTGTGTTACTACAAATCACATTGTATTCTTTTCTCAGACTTATTCATATAGACAAATGGAACAAGCATGTGGACGAATTGATAGAATGAATACAACATACACAGATTTGTATTTTACACATTTAAGATGTCAATCTCCTATTGATAGAGGTATTTTTATGGCTCTAAATAGAAAAGAAGACTTCAATGAACGTGCTTTTTGTTCAAAATAGCCCTTACGTGAAAATATTTGTGCATTATAGAAGGATAAAATCAGGTAGTGGAAATACTGCCTGTTTTATTCTTTTCTTTTTCGGAGGTTTTTATGCCAACAAACGAAAATGTATATCAATCTAGGATAAAGAGAAAATTAAAACTAACTTTTCCTGGTTGTACTGTATTAAAAAATGACACTGATCATTTTCAGGGTATTCCAGATTTGTTAATTTTATATGGCAAAAAATGGGCAGCTCTTGAGATTAAGAGATCTCAAAATGCCAAACATCAGCCCAATCAAGATTATTATGTAGAGAAGTTTAATCAAAATGCTTTTGCTTCGTTTATTTATCCAGAGAATGAAGAGAAAGTATTTAATGATTTAAAAGAATACTTTGATTCTGAGGTGTAATCAAAATGGAATGGAACAGACATGATAGTTATGAGGGTACTCATGCTTTCCTAAGTGCTAGCCAGCATTCCTGGCTATCGTACAACGATGAAAAATTAAAATCGGTTTTTAAATCCCAGTTTGCTAAACAAAGAGGAACAGAACTTCACGAGCTTGCTCATGATCTTATCAGATTTAAACAAAAGTTACCTAGACAACATATAACTTTTAACATGTTTGTCAACGATGCAATTGGATTCAAAATGGATTCGGAAATATTACTATTTTATTCTCCGAATTGTTATGGAACTGCAGATGCTATATTGTATGACAAAAAGAAGAGAATTCTTAGAATACATGATTTGAAAACAGGTACTGTTGTTCCTGGTTCTATGAAACAGTTGCAGATTTATACAGCTTTATTCTGTTTAGAGTATGGTGTTAATCCCAATGATCTAGAATTGATCGAATTACGAATATATCAAAATGATGATGTAGTAATAGAAGAAGCAGATCCTATTGAGATTTTACATATAATGGACAGAATCGTAGCGTTTGATAAGATTATAGAGGAGATAAAAGATGGACTCGACATATGGTAATCAAAATGATTTATTTCATTCCGGCGTAGCCCACGACGAAAATCCCCCAGGAAGAGGTTCAGGACGATTTGGTTGGGGAACAGGAGCAAATCCGTATCAGCATATGTTTAATTTCCTCCAAGAAGCAGATTCAATGAAAAAGGCTGGAATGTCTGATGCTGATATTGCTAAAGCATTAATTGGTAAAGTCAAAATATATGAAGATAAATATCGTGATGCAACAGTTAATGATCTTAAAGCAGCAAAAGCTATTGCTGAAACTGAGTTAAGAAAGAGAGAGGTTGCAAGAGCATATGATCTTTATAATAAAACTGGTTCTTTAACAAAAACTGCTCAAGCAATGGGAAAAAGAGTTAGTAGTGTTCAGTCTTTGTTAGATCCAACAATTGCTATGAGGACTAACAAATATAGCAATACTGCTGAATTACTTAAAAATAAAATAGAAAAATCACAAGCAGGTATAATCGATATATCAAAAGGAACAGAAATAACATTAGGTTGTACAAAAAATACAAAAGATGTTGCTGTTGCTATGCTTGAAGACCAAGGTTATATGAAATCTTGGATTAAGACACCAATTCCAGGTACAGGAAAAGTTTTAACTTATACTGTTCTTGTAAAAAGACCAGAAGGAATGAGTGACAAAGAATTATATCGATATGTTCAAAATAACAAAGATAAAGTTGATCCGGTTACTGAATTTACACCAGATCAAGGACTATCTTATTTTGTTCCAGAATATCCAGCAAATCTAGATTCAAAAAGAGTCTATATAAGATACGCTGAAGATGGAGGAAAAAATAAAGATGGTGTTATTGAATTAAGAAAGAATGTTAAGGATTTGTCACTCGGTGAATCAGAATATGCTCAAGTTCGTATAATGGTTGATAATAAACATTATATGAAAGGAATGGCTATGTATTCTGATGATATACCAGATGGATATGATATTGTTTATAATTCAAATAAACATCAAGGAACACCAAAAGAGGAAGTCTTTAAGCCTTTAAAAACAAATAAAGAAACTGGAGAAATAATTAAAGAACAACCTTTTGGAGCTACCATTAAAAGAGGTGGACAATCAAAATACATTGGAGCTGATGGCAAAGAACATTTATCTCCTATAAATAAAATAACTGAAGAAGGAGATTGGGATTCTTGGTCTAAAGACTTATCTCAGCAATTCCTTTCTAAACAACCTTTGAAGCTTATAAATCAGCAACTCAAAATGACTGTTGATGGAACTAGAGTTGATTTAGAAAAAATAAAAGGATTAACTAATGCAGCACTAAGACAAGATTTATTATTTGATTTTGCTGATAAATGTGATGCAAAGGCTGCCGATCTTGCTGCTGTAGGATTTAAAAATCAAGCATTCCAAGTTCTATTACCAAGCACACATGTAAAAGAAGGAGAAATATATGCTCCGAATTATCGAGATGGTGAAACCATTGCCCTTGTTCGATATCCTCATGGTGGTATATTTGAAATACCAGTTCTTAAAAATAATACTAAAAATAAAGCAGCTCAATCTGTTTTAAGTTTAAATGCAAAAGATGCTGTGTTGATAAATTCAAAAACAGCTGAGATATTATCAGGAGCAGACTTTGATGGTGATACAGCTATTGTAATACCAATGTCATCTGACAATATCAAAATAAACTATCGAGATCCGCTACCTCAGTTGAAAGATTTTGATCCAAAAGAACTCTATCAAAATAAAGACCCAAAAGTTAAAGCTATGTCTCCAACAGAATATATGAAGGATAGAACAAAGCAAACACAAATGGGTGAAGTAACGAATCTAATAACAGATATGACTGTTGCCAATGCATCAATGTCTGATATTGCAAAAGCAGTAAAACATTCTATGGTTGTTATTGATGCTCAAAAGCATAAGCTTGATTACAAACAATCAGCTATGGATAATGATATTGTTAATTTGAAAAAGACATATCAGGGAGTCCATCAAAATGGAGCACCAAAAGGAGCATCTACCATTCTTTCACAAGCAGGTTCAACAGCCTATATTAATGAAAGAAGAGAAATTACTGATAAAAATAAGATGACTCCTGAAGAATCAAAATGGTTTGATGCTGGAGGCAAAGTATATCGAGAAACTGGTAGAACAAAATCAAAATCAAAAGTTTATAAAGATGGTACTGTTAAAACTTGGGATGACAAAAAGCAGGATCATATTGAAAAAATGTATACTGTTAAAGATGCCACAGAATTAGTTAGAGATAAGACAAATCAAAAAGAAATGGCCTATGCTAATTTTGCAAATGATATGAAAAAGATTGCAATGGAGGCTAGAAAAGAGGCTCGTTCTATAAAGCCTCAAAAAGTTAATATCTCGGCTAAGGAAACATACAAGCAGGAAATCAAAGATCTTGAATTCAAATTGAAACAGGCCCAGATAACAGATCCTCTTGAAAGAAAAGCCCGGACTTATTCTATGAAGGTGTCTAATGACATTATAAAGTCAAATCCGGGTGTCTATGATTCTTATGAGTCTAAACAGAGGTTAAGAGATCAGCAATTAACAAAAGCAAGGGCCCTTTTTGGCTCTAAGAAAAAGCGAATTGAAATTACTGATCGTGAATGGGAGGCTATTCAGTCTAATGCCCTATCCACTTCTAAAATTAAGGATATTATTAAGAACTCAGACATAGAAGATGTTAAGAAGCGTGCTATGCCCCGTCAAACACATGAATTAACACCCGCAGAGTTAAATCTTATTAGGTCTATGTATGCAACTGGTATGTATTCTAATGCTGATATAGCAGATAGATTACACATATCTCCCAGTACTGTTGCTAAATATGTGAAAGGAGAATAATCATGGCAGATAATAATTGTATGATTACTACCTATGATAATAGTTTTAATCCATTCACAGATTTTGTTGCTTGGTACAAAGAAGATATGAGATTAGGTCACGATACTTGTGGCTTATTAGCTAGAACTGCAGAAATTAATGCCTTTTCTTCTGATTATTTAAAAGAACAAGCAGAAGAAGAAGCAATAGACAAACTTGTTTCTACATATCCTGAAATATTTAAGAAAGTATATGCAACAGATTATAGCCAATAATTAAGTTTAATACACGAATACCTCCGTGTATAAAGAGAGCCTATTGTTAGATGATATAAAGTATTATTGTTTTTCCTAGTTCCTCATATCTTTACAATTTGCTTTATATCATCTTTCATTAGGTTTTTATTAATTCTTGCTTAATTATTATTTATCTTTTTATAAGTTATTTAATGATTTATTACTTTCATGAGGTCAAACAACATTTATTGACTAACATATAAAAATTTTTGTTATATAAATTTTTATATAGGAATTAATTAATGATTTTTTAACCAGTCTATTATATTTTTTAATCTCTTTCTTTATTTTTATTTATTTTCCTTTTATTTTTTACAAACAGAGACTTATATACTTTTTAATTTTTAATTTTCTAATAAAATTTTAAAGAATATAGGTTAGGGGAATTTATTAAAAGAGGGGGGATACCCCGTACTTTTTATTCCCTTATTGATAT
>Ga0265299_10000381_pt1 | contig 56322 bp, 31 predicted proteins | sample AusTroGonzalo_MG_4_FD_193485 | JGI IMG/M metagenome (GOLD analysis project Ga0265299, IMG submission 193485) | Bovine rumen microbial communities from tropical cattle in Woodstock, Queensland, Australia - Gonzalo_02 | ecosystem: Host-associated > Mammals > Digestive system > Stomach > Rumen ...
CCCGAATCCGCGCGAGAAGGGTCTTCATGTCCTCATTGCCACGATCTAGAAATGCTACTCTCCTCACATTATCAGCATAACCGGTGCGTTTACATCTGCAATGGTGCGTTTACTTTCGCGCGCTACGCTCCAATTTCCCAGCCAGTGTACAAGATAGAAACTCAAAGCTCCAAGCTCCAAGCTCCAAGCTCCAAGCTCTAAGCTCTAAGCTCCAAGCTCCAAGCTCCGTCTCGTGCGTAGTGCCTGTGCGTCCGATTTCCGGCGCTCTAGGGCTCGTGCGAAAACGTGCGTTGCGGCTTGCGTCGCGGGGGTTCGGCAATCGCCAGATTGCCGTCACCCCCTGCCGCTGCGCCGTCCGCGCGTTTTCGTCCGGCCCTTTCGCTTATTTCCGGAAATCGGCCGCGCTTCACGGCGGGCCCTCGGTTGTCGGATCGGTCGTCTCGCGCCGGCACCGGCGGAGAGCGCTGGTCGCCGTGGTGCACGTGGCGGGCGTCTGCGGCGCGGATGCGGCGCGATGCTGTCGTCTCGCGCCGCCCCGCATCCGCACCCGCCTCGCCACGCGTCCCCCGGCGGCGTTCTCCGCCTAGCCAGCTCTCGTCTCCCGCTCCTCCGCCCTCGGACTTCGGCCCACTTGCGTTAAACGACAACGGTGGGGGTGTACGACGAGTAGGAGGATAGGACGAGTAGGACAATAAATAGGAGGAAAGAACACATTCCACCGCGATCGGGTTCTTCTCAAATTACCGCGGATCGTTCTTGGTAACGTCCTCGAGCGGTGGAAATCGGACGCAGATGCACTACGCACGGGACGAAGCTTAGAGCTTGGAGCTTGGAGCTTAGAGTTTCTAACTTGTCCGCCAACTTGTCCACCATAGCCTTGGCGAAGGCGGGTGCCTAGTGTAAAGGGCGAAGTGGTGATCTCCGTTTTACTTCAAGTGTGAAGCCCGCTTCAGAAGCCAGAAACCAGCCTCCGCCAAGGCTACGGCGGACAAGTCGGTGGACAAGTCGGCGGGCAAGTCGAAGGGCAACCCAGAATCAAGAAACTAGAAACTAGAAGCCAGAAACCAGCCTCCGCCAAGGCTTCCACCTCCGCCAAGGCTACGGCGGACAAGTCGGCGGACAAGTCTGTGGACTAGTCGATGGGTAAGTCGGCAGGTAAACCAGAAGCCAGAAACCAGAAACCCGCCTTCGCCAAGGCTATGGCGGGCAAGCCAGAAACAATCCAACCACCTGTGGGCCGAAGTCTGAGGGAGGAGGAACGGGAGGCGAGCGCCGGCAAGGCGGGTGGGCGCCGCCGCGATCCGGACGGGGCGGCGGATGCGGGGCGGCGCGAGACGACAGCATCGCGCCGCCTACGCGCCGCAGACGCCCCTCCGGACGGACCGCGGCGACAAGCGCACTCCCGCCGGTGCCGAAGCGAGCCCTCACGCGACGACGACCGAGGGCCCGCCCGTGGAACGCGGCCGATTTCCGGGAACGAACGAGGCGGCCGGCGCAGGGCGCGCGGACGGCGAAGCGGCCGGGGGTGACGGCAATCTGGCGATTGCCGAACCCCCGCGACGCGAGACGCAACGCGCGCCCTCCGCCGTGCCGACGAGCGCCGGAAATCGGACGCAGATGCACTACGTACGGGACGGAGCTTGGAGCTTGGAGCTTAGAGCTTAGAGCTTGGAGCTTAGAGCTTGGAGCTTAGAGTTTCTAGCTTGTCTACCGACTTGTCCGCCGTAGCCTTGGCGGAGGCGGAAGCCTTGGCGGAGGCGGAAGCCTTGGCGAAGGCGGGTGCCTGGTACCTAGTGTTTGGTGCCAAGGGCGAGGCTTTCGAGGCTTGCGACCGACAGCCGGCCAGGCTCCACGGCCTTGGGGAACACGAGCGTGCGCGGACGCCCAGGAAGGAGCGTGACGCAGTTGTCGTTGAATTCACCTCGCACGCCCCTCGCGTTGGCCCACACGAAGAACGCGGGCTTGTCGGCGGAAAGCGTCACGGCCGTCTGCGCGCCGGCGGATGCGACGGACATCGCGACGTCCGCCTTCGCAAGCGGCATGTCCTTGTAGAAGCCGAAGTGCCAGTCATTCTGGAACGTCCCCCCGCCGGTCTTGAGCGTCAGCACGAGAAACGCCGCGGACGAATGAGTCCCGTCCGGCTTTGCAAACGTCCCGACGTCCGTGGAGCTGTCCGGCGGGAGCGCCACGGCCTTCGTCTCGGACGCGACGATTCTCCCGTCATACGTCCAGTATTCCACAGCGAGCTCGCCCCGCACGGTCTCGGCCGTGTCGTTGAGCGCGAACACTCTGCCGCGCGTCACGTCGGCCTTGCCGCCCGCAATGTGGGGCTGGGCCACGACCGCCACCGGCGCGAAGAAGCGCTTCGCGAGGTACTGGAGCGGCTTCCACTTTCCGCCGTACTCTATCGAGCTCCAGGAGGCCACGGGCCAATTGTCGTTGAGCTGCCAGAAGAGCGTGCCCATGCAGCGAGGGCGCTGCGCGCGCCAGCCCTCCACACCCATCTTGATCGCCATTCCCTGCTGGAACTGCGAGAGGAGAAGCTCCGACTCCACGTCCTTCGGCGGCTTGAAGTAGCGCAGCATCGTCTCGCGGATGCGCCGGTTGCCGCCGTGGTTCTTCTGGTGCCACTCGAACTCCGGCGCACGAGAGAGTATCTGCGCGCGCGTCGCGAACGTCTCGGCCACCTCCATGGACGGGAAGCTCTGGTAGCCGAACTCGCTGCAGAAGCGCGGAGAGTAGGCGTAGTAGGCGTCGAACGGACGGTTCTCGTGCCAGACCTGCCAGTTGTGCATGTCGCCCTGGGAGTCGTTCTTCCAGTTGTCGGCGAAGCTGCCGGGGCCCGCGCACGGCGAACTCGGCCAGAACATCCGCGCCGGGTCGTATTTCTGCACCATCTCCGCCTGCAGCGCGTGCCGCTTCAACATCACCGCCTTGTAGTACTCAGGATCAGCCTTCGTCGCCGGGAACCATTTCAGCGCGCCGACGCATTCGTTGTCCCCGCACCAGAGCGCGATCGAGGCATGGTCGCGCAGGCGGCGGATCTGGTGCGAAAGCTCGTTCCGCACCTCGGAGAGATACTGCTCGTCCGCGGGATAGACCGCGCAGGAGAACATCTGGTCGTGCCAGACGAGAATCCCCAGCTCGTCGCAGAGGTCGTAGAACGCGTCGTGCTCGAACTGCCCGCCTCCCCACAGTCTGATCATGTTCATGTTAGCCGCCGCGGCGCTGCCAAGCAGGTCGCGGTAGCGCTCCGGCGTCTGCCGAGACTCGAAGGCGTCGCACGGGATCCAGTTGGCCCCCTTCATGAACAGTTCGCGACCGTTCACCTTTATCGCCATCCGCGCTCCGCGCCGCCCCGCGCCGTCCACGTCCGGAGTGTTGTCCACCTCGATCTTGCGCAGGCCGATCCGCCGCGAGACGGTTTCGCCGCCCACGTTCACTGAGTATGTGTAGAATCTCCGCTCGCCCGCCCCGTTGGGCCACCACAGCGGCGGATTGTCGATGGCGATGCGGTTTGTGACGGTGGACGCCCGCCCGTCCGCGTCGGTGACGTCCGCGAACACCGTCAGGTCGCACCGCGTGAAGTCTTCGTTGAAGGACTGGTCGGCGTAGACGTAGTCCACCTTGAGTCCGTCGTGGGCGACGAGCCTCACCGGGCCGCAGAAGCCGGTCGTCATCTGCGCGAGCCCCCAGTCCCAGCCGGCGTGGCAGGCAGGTTTTCTCACAAGCGCCTGGTTCTTCGCCCACGGGACGTTGGACATCGGAAACTTCCTGTCCAGCCGGGCGGCGCGCCTGTCCCCTTCCAGCCAGGCGCTTCTGAACACCGCCCGAATCTCGTTGCGCCCCGCCTTGAGCGCGGACTTCACGTCGAACGTCCAGCGCGCGAACCTGTCGGACGCGGCACCTACCTTCATGCCGTTCACGTAGACGTCCGCAAACGTGTCCACGTCCTCGGCCTCAAGCACTATGCGCTTTTTGGATAGGAAGGCCACGTCGAGATCGAAGGACCTGGAAAACACCCAGTCCTCCTTCGCGACCCACTGCACGTTCGTCTCGTTGCTTCCCCAGTACGGATCGGGGATCATCTTCGCCGCGAAAAGAGCGGTATGGACGTCCCCGGGGACGGTGACGGCGCAGACGTCCCTGCCGTCCGACGCGCGGGCCAGACGCCAGGCGCCGCCGAGGTCGATCGTCTCAGCAGCCCCTGCGCTCATCATCAGCAGGGCGGAAAGAACGGAAATGCCTTTGCTCTTCATGTCACAGCCACTCCACCTTTGCGCCGGACGAGCGGACCACGCACCTGGCGTAGTCCACCGCCGGCTCTCCGAACAGCATCGCATGGAACGGCGCGCCGCGCTGGATGCCGAAGATGTCGGCGACTTCAGGGGCGGCCTCGACTATGTGCCCGAGGAAGCCGAACCAGGTGACGCCGAGCCCGCAGGCCTGCGCCAGAAGATCGAAGTACGCGCAGGCAGCGTCGCAGTCCGTCTGCGGCGTAACGGCCCCCGCGCCGCTCTTCACGACGAGCACGTGCGGGGCGTTGCGAAAGAACGGATCGCAGGAAGGATTCTTCCGGGCGGCGATGAGAGGGGCTTTGAGGAAGTCCGGCAGCGAGTCGCCGCGCGCCTCGAGCGCGGAGAGGACCCGCTCGCGGATGGACGCCGTCTTCGCCATGTCGTCGACGACGGAGAAAGTGAGGTGGCGCACGTTGCATCCCGTCGGGACGTATTTGAGCGACTCCAGGATCTCCGCGATGTCGGCGCGCGGCACGTTCGCGCGCACGAACTGGCGCACGGACCTGCGCGACATGACCAGGTTGGCGAGCTCGTTCGGCGGCGGGATGGGCATCTCGGAGAGCGGACGGCAGTCGCCGGCGCCCACGCCGTTCAGCGTGAACGCGCCTTCCGGGCACACCGCCACGCAGTGCTGGCAGTTCATGCACTGCGCCTCCTTGCCATCTCGCACTGCGGGCCGGCCGTTCTTCAGCTCGAGCACCGCCATGGCGCAGTCCTTAACGCACGCCCCGCATCCGATGCAGGACGGTTCTATCTTGATTTCCATCGTGTCGTCTCCCGTTTTCCGCCTTGCGGCAAAATGAATTGTAGCAGAAAACGGGGCCGCGCACAAGGGGACAAGCCGGCGGGACTACTTCAAAGTGATCCTGATGCCCCTCATGGTGCACAGCAGGAGCTCGCCGGAGTCGGCGTCGTACACCACTCTGGAACTGGACTTGAGCCCCGTCTGCGTAAACGTCGCGCCGGGGGCTACGACGGCTGGCGGGATCTCAAGGAGCCGCACCTTCGCAGGCATCTCACGGATCCCCTTCCACGCCGAGACGTCCACCACAATCGCCCCCGAGACCTCCGAGAGGTTCGGAATCGAATACGGCGTCGCCTGCGGCGCTGGGAAGCGGAGCGTGCATCCCGAAAGGCGCACGTCGTCGATGGCCGGCAGCGGACGCGAGACGTCGAGCTCCGCTCCCGCGCCGAACCGAATCGTCCCCTCGACAACGCCATCGCCGCTCACCGTCTGCCCCGCCCCAAGCGTAAGAGGCGCCGCCGCCGACTGCGGCACACGCAGCACCGCGCCCGAAGCCACGACTATGTTCGTCGCCCCGAGACCGCGCGCCGGCGTGTCCTCCAGCCCGAACGGATACTTGGCAAGCGGACGGAACGCATACGCGGCGGCGAAGTGCTCCGTCGCGGCCGTCATCTCCTCCTCGCTCAACGCGCGCGGCCACACCACCACTTCCGCGATGTCGCCGGTGAAATACTTGTTGAGCGCAGCCGAAAGCGAGCCGAAAAGCAGATTGTTCGACGTGCGGGCGGCACCTGCGGAAAGAGTCTTCCTGCACACGAGGCCGTCTGTCATCAGACGCAGCTGGCCGCCGTCGGGGTCGGCGGATATGATGGCGACGTGCGGCGTGCCGTCGGCAAGACGGCACGGCTTGCGCGTCCAGCAGAACACGTCCGACGTGCCACCGTAGAGGGCGCGCATCGAACCCTCTTTCTGGAGCGAAAGCGAGAAGTCCGCCGCATTCGCCGAGCTACCGGCCACGGCGGAGACGAGGCCCTGTCCGCCGCGCGCTACGTTCTCGTCGGCGGAGTCGGTCGTGGTGCGGAACACCACTGCCGCGGCGAACGCAGAGCGTCCGGCCACCGGGGACGACGCGGCGGCGACGCCCAGCGCCGTCTTGTCCGCCGCCGAGAAGCGCAGCACGGCGTGTCCGTTCAGCGCGTTCTTCACGAGCGTGGGAGCGGCAAGACCGCCGCCGGTCGTGGAGTCCGCCGCCAATCCAGTGTCGCTGGTCCAGGTGGACACGGCCGCGCCGTCCGCGGCGGACAGATCGTCCGCGCACCACACGTTCGCGCCGGACGGCAGCGCCGGCGCCGCAGGCTCGGCGGAGACGAGCGAACCCGCCGCCCCGGCCGGGAAGTCGTGCGCCATTGTCACGACGTTGTCGCCGGAATACTTGGCGCGCAGCGCGCGGGCGAGCCCGTTCTGCTCCGCCACAGTCAGCACGCGGTTCGTGTAGAAGCGGATCTCCGCCATCGTCCCGGCAAACGCCGAGTAGTTGAGAGAGCCCTCCTTTTCCTTCCGATTGTTGCCGAGGCCGATGTAGAGACAGGCATTTCGGCGCGGAATGTTCCCGGCAAATGCCTCCGTCACCACGTTCGTCACCATGCCGTCGACGTTCAGCGTGGTTCTGTTGTCGGACATCGAGCAGATCGCCACGTGCACCTTGCCGTCGTTTAGATTACCCTTCGGAGCGCACTGGCGCACATATGCCTTGTTGCTCCCTCCCAGATTGTACCCGACGCCGAACACAAGCGCATGGGAGAGTTCGCCGGACGTGCTGGCATACGCAAGGGCGTACTCGTTATCAATCCAAGTGCCGTCGACGGTGTTTCCGAGAAGGGTGCGCCCGTAGCACCAGTTGTATGTGTTTTCGTCATTTAAGTTGCCGCCGGCCGTGTCCTTGAACACGACGGCTACCGACCAGTTGGTCTGCTGTGCGATGGGATTCAGCTCCTTGCTGAACATGAGCCCGGAAGACGCAAACTTCACGCCGGCATGCCCGTTGAACGCATCCACCGCGAGCTTGGGAAGTGCTGGCTGGACGTAATCTGTCGCAGCAGGTATCTCCACGGCGGTTCTCAAGCCGTCGTCCGTGGTCCACGAGGCGACCGGAGCGTTGTTCGTCGGGTCGTCGAGTCCGGCCGCCGCCCCGTCGCCGGAGAGGATGATCGCGCCGCCGGACCATTCGTCGGAGTACGAGCCAAGCAGCTCCACCCTTCCGGCGTCCACCGCCAGCTCGCCCGTGAAGCGCGACATGTCGGCGACGGTCAAGACGCCCGCGCCTGTCTTCCGGAACTTGCCCGCGCCCCAAACGGGCGCCAGGAGATCGACATTCTTTCCGTTGGTGTCGAGCGTGAAGCCGTTGGGGTCGTCGGACGGCTCCACCTCCCACTGCATCTTGTTCACGAGCGCGGCCTTGGGCTGCAACGTGCCACCCCTCAGCCGGATGCGATAGGCGGAGTTGGGATTAGTGACGGCGGCGCCGGTCAAATCCTTGTTCCAGGTGTTTGTGCTCACACAGAAACCATCCTTGTCGATCATGAACAAACCACCGGAAAGATCGAAGATGCCGAATCCCTCGAGGACGTTTGTGCAGGCGACGCCAAAGTACGACTCCTTCGCTCCGGTGTCTCCCCACCTCACGCGCAAGGCATCAGTCTCGCCTCCCGACTGCGAAAACACGCCCACTGACGTTTGGTTGTAGTCTGTCTGGCCAGATGCCACGTTTAGATTGTTCGCCGCGAACACAAGCCCCTTCTTCGCAACAGACTCATAATGGTTGTTCTCCTCGGCGTTCGGCCTCGCCGGCACGAGCGTGCCGCCGATCTTGTTGTATTCACATATCGAAGTGGACGTGCCGCCCATGCCGCCCACATAGACGGCCGTTTTGAACTTCACCGTCCCGCCCGACTGGTTGAATTTGATGCTCGCCTTGCCGCTGGTGTTGCGTACGCCAAGCAAAAGTGAAACCGATTCCGTGCGCGTTGTGGCGGATTGGAACAGTCCGTCGGACATGTTGTATTCCATGGCATTGGGGTTGCGATTCGCATTAAATTCGCGGCCAATGGCGGTAACGCATGAAAGCGTCATTTCTCCCCCCGTCTGGTTCACGGTGCCCTTGATGAAATATGCACCGTCGCCCGTGTTGTACACCTTTTCCCCGGTACCGATATTGAATACCGTGTTGTCCTGATTGTTGAAAAATGGATGATTCCAGCCGGAAAGGTTGAGAAAACCGTTATCAACAAGATCCGACGGCGACCACGTCCCGGAGAAATCCTGGTAGAATTGTCCGGTGAAAACCACAGAAGCCGCTATGCGCCCCTTCTTGGTGATCTGGATATAAGAATTCCATTTGTTTGCAGTTGACGCGGTGATCTTCCCACCGTAGTCCGGCGGCTCGGATATCATTATAGCGAATGCTTTCCAGACGAGGTCTGCGGTGCCTGATATCTTCGCGCCGCAGGTGAACGTGCCGGCCGTCGTCTTGAAGTCCCACGTCTGCGCGGCGGTTGTCGTGACGGGCGCCGTGAGCGTGAAGCTCTTGCCGGCGTTGAATGTGATGCCGCCCTCGCCCAGAGTGAGCGTTCCCGGACCCGCGAGGGAGATTGCGGCGGTGACGCTGGTGAACGACAGCCCCTTCACCGTCAGCGCCCCGGAGAGCGTGAACGCCGTGCCGGACGCGCCGGACATGTTGATCGTCGCCAGATCCGAGGCCGTCGGGGCCGCGCTCCAGTTTGATGCAAGAGACAGGTCGAGCGGGTCATCCGCATCCGCGCCCGTGTATGTAACATCGCCCAGAACCGCAAACGCCGCAGCTGCAAGCACAACTGACACCATAGCGGAACAACGCGTCACTTCATGCAATTTCATCTGGCTCCTCCTTGCACATCTTCCAATTTACTTTGCGCATTATATCATCATCTCCGCTCTGAGACAAGTGCCTAGTGCTTAGTGCCTAGTGCTTAGTGCCTGGTGCCCGCGCCATGGCGGGCGATTCCCCACCTTCATCATTTGACGATGACCATCATGCCGGTTGGCACCAAGCGAAGCGACATGCCGCCACCATCGGAGACGACCTTGAACCTGACCGATTGGGATCCGGTCCAGGAATCGAGATTCTCCACGCCCGTGAACGAGCCGGCGCGGATCAGCGTCCCCGAACCGGTCGCGGCGGACACCTCCACGTCCGAACCGAGCGCAACCGTTCCACTCACCGTCAAGACGGGTGACGAACCGTCGCCGAACGCCAGCACCGCCCCGTCCGCGATGCCGAGCGTCCCTGTGCCCGTCACCGTGCCCGTGAAGTTGGAGACGGCCGAAACCGTCAGGCTCGCATTCGTCGTAATCGACACATTGCCGCCGCCAGTGAGAGACGCCACCGCCTGCTCGCCGTAGTCCACCTTGAGCCGAGCCCCCGTGTCCACCGTCATGTCCGTGCCGACCGGCAGGACGCGCGTGCCCTGCCCCTGTTCGGCGCGCAACGCCTGCCGCACCTGCAACTTCGTGAGCGCCGCCGCATAGACCTTCACCTCGTCCAGCCGTCCCTTGAACGGGTGCGTCCGGTTCGTGGACTTGACGCCAAGGTAGAACTCGCCGCCCGCCGTGCGCACGTTCGTGAACGCCCCTCCCCAGCTGCTGAGACTCCCGACCTCCTGCCCGTCAACATACGTTATCAGGCCCCTCGCGGGATCGTACACCATCGCGAAGTGGTGCCAGCGAAGTTTGTCGGGGGCTGACGGGTAGAGAAGAACATCCTTGCCCCCGCCCAGATCAAAAGACCCGTTGCTCTTCTTCACGTACAGGCGCGGACGCCACGGCATGTCGTACATGTAGGACAGCATGAAGTCGATCGTACCCGCGTTCGGATCGCCCCAGCAGATGAACGTGGGGGCTGTCGAACCACTCATGGCATCCTTTGCCCCGCACTGGACCCAGAACGTCACCGTCATCGGTTCGCCCGCCGCCGGAAGCGCCGACGGAAGCGGCGAGGCCGAAAGATAGCTCAATGCCGATGTGTTGAAAGTCAGCGCCTTGCCGCCCAGCGGCGACTCTTCGCACGTCAACGTGCCCGTGGCCGTCAGGTCACAACCGTTTCCTGACGAATCTTTTCCAGGATTCGCCGAATCCTCGAATGCGTAGTGCAAAACAGGTTCCGGCAGCGCGACCGCCTGCGGTGTTCCCCTTGCGTACAGCCGCTTCACGTCCGCCTCGTCAAGCGCGCGTCCGAACACGTACACATCGTCCATGTCGCCGTCGAAGAAGCGCAATTCGTTGCCGCCAAAGAACGAGCCGATATGAAGGTACCCGCTCGCCGGAAAAGCCAGCGAACCGTCTTTCGTCGTCGACCACGTCTGCACGCCGTCCACATAGACGCTGAATTTATTTCCCTTGCGCACAGCAACATAATGATGCCACTCGCCTACTGGCGACGCGTCCGTGGACGGGATGCCGGTGAAGTCGAATGTACCTCCCCAGTGCGCCAGCACGAGCTTGCGCTGCGAGAAGTCCTGGAAACGGAACTGTATCTCTTTGAAATTATAGTTGTACACGCCGAACGAGAGGAAGGATCCTTGCGCCGGACAGTTCGCCGTCGGCTTCGCCCACACGCTGAGCGTGTAGTCTGAGTCGCCGACCATCTCCGACGTGCTGTTCACGCTGCCGTTCAGGTCGTTCTTGTTCGCAGCCGTGAACCGCGCCACCCATCCGCCGCGCTCCTCGTCCCACACGCGCGTCGCGCCGTTGACGGTGAGATTACGCCCATTGCCCGACGAATCGACACCGAGGTCTACACTCTCGAAGTCGTATGAGGCGAACGGCGCGGCGTCGGCCACGCCGTCGCCGATCGCGAGCGTCCCGGCCTTGACGCGCGTCGAACCCGTGTAGGACAGCGGCCCGGTGAGCCGCAGCGTAGTGTCCGCACCGTCCTTCACGAGCGAAGCGTCACCGGCGATGTCCGCCGCATAGCGCGACACGCCCTTGTCGACCGCGCCCGTCACCGTCAGCGTGCCGGCCATGGGCACCACCACGCCGCCGCGCAAGGCGTCGCCGCCGATCTCCGCTATCGTCTGGTCTCCGGCCATGTGTATCTCGCCATTGTAGGTGGTGGAAAGCTTGGCACCGGCAGGCAACGTCGGCGACACGGTTGCGAACGTCCCGTTCTTCAGCGCCGTCACTTCGTCGGCGGGAAGGCAGCGCTTCAGAAGAACGGCATCGTCCATCAGCAGACCGGCAGGATAGACGACATGTTGGCTCCACGGGAACCCGATGGAGAAGTTCTCCGGCACGGCGGCATTCGCGGTGTCGTATGTCTTCGAACCGGAAAACACTCCGTCCTGATACACACGGAGCGTTTTCGTGTCACCGTCATACGTGACGGCCATGTGATGCCAATTGCCGTCTCTGTAGCCATGCTCGCCGAACATCGAGGGGTAGACCCCATCGTCGTTGTGAGCAACATAAAGGCGGACGTTGTTCTTACTGCCCGGGTCATGGAGTCTGCAGAGACTGCCCGCGAAATAGACCACGGGCAATGCCCCCCAAAAGAAGAGCGCCGAACTGGCGGAAACCGAGGAGTCGCACTTCAACCACGCAGAAATCGTGTAGCTGGAATTGCCCACGGGCATGTACGAGATCGACCTTCCGGGCCCCTTGCCGAAAAGACATGAATTCGCTCCGAAGAGCGCTACTTTCCCGCGCTCAGCATCGTCCACCACCGTCACCGAGTTGCTGACGGCCAGATCGTTCGCCAGCACACTTGAATCTTTTCCTGGATCCGATGGATCGTCGAACGCCCAGTGGCCCACCACGGCCTCCCCACCGAACTGCACCACGCCTTCGCGCGCCACGTATTCTACGCCCGAACGCGCGTTCGTGACGACAAGAGCGTTTCCGGCCACGGACACGACCTGTCCCGTGCCGACAACATTCTCCGAAAGCACCGCTCCGCGCGAAGCGCCGAACAGGAAACGCCGTCCTTTCATGTCGAGCGTCGCGCCATTGTCCGAGGAATACGAACCGAGCCAGAGTCCGCTGAACGAATCCGGCAGGTCGATGGCGCCCGTGCCCGTCGCGATGATGTTCGCCTGCCAGAAATCCCCCGTTCCGTTCGGACGCAGCCTGCCCTCCGCCACGATGATCTGGTTGTCGGGAATCAGCTTTGTGTTCGGGAAATCATGCCCCGTCACAAGCGTGCCGCTTCCCTCCTTGCGGACGATATGGTTACCCTCTATCTGGGATTTCACATTCAACCACAGCGTTCCGCCCTCGACGCAGATCGGCATGTAGCCGAAAAGCGCCGTTTGGAAGAGAAACACGCCCGTGCCCTCCAACTCGAGCGACCAGACATCATCTGCGCCGCCGGAAAACACCATACCGCCGATCCATACATTATTGGTGATCGTCACGGAGTATCCGCTCGCCAACTGGCGGAAGTCCGCCACAGTGGCCGAATAGGCCACCTCACCGTTCTGCCAGTTCGCCGGATCGGCCCAGTAGCCACCCGCCGGATTGATCCACACGTTCGTCGTGACGTCGGCCACCGCAGTTAGGCAGAACAAACACGCCGCAGCAAAGAGAGCGGTTAATCTACCCTCTCCCCCCGCTTTTTTGTTCATCTCATGCAATTTCATCTGTCTCCTCCTTGCGCATCGTCCAATTGACTTTGCACATTATATCATCATCTCTGCTCTGAGACAAGTGCCTAGTGCTTAGTGCCTAGTGCTTAGTGCCTAGTGCTTAGTGCCTAGTGCTTAGTGCTTAGTGCCTAGTGCCTAGTGCAAAGGCGCGGCTTCTGCCCGCGCCATGCCGGACGATTCCCCATCACTTGATCTTCATCATTTGACGATGACCATCATGCCGGTTGGCACCAAGCGAAGCGACATGCCGCCACCATCGGAGACGACCTTGATCCTGACCGATTGGGATCCGGTCCAGGAATCGAGATTCTCCACGCCCGTGAACGCGGCGGCGCGTGGAGGAGCTGTATGAGGACGACTGCGTCACCGCGAAGAAAGGCATCTTCGAATATGTCCTTGGCGGCGAGAAGGACACCAAGCTCCTGAATGTGCGGGTGTTCAGCAAGAAGGATGCAAAGACCGTCTATGCGAAACAGACTGCCGCCGCCAAGAAAAAGGGGGTGTCGAACTGCCCTCTCTGCGCTGTGGGGCATGAGGCTGGTAGCACGAGGATATGGACGTTCGAGGAGATGGACGCCGACCATGTGACAGCATGGTCAAAGGGCGGCGCAACGGACATCGGCAACTGCCAGATGCTGTGCCGAACGCACAACCGTGCGAAGGGGAACAGATGAAATGGTAAAACGCGGGCAGAGATTTCGTCCGCATCGTATTCTCATTTCTCATTGCAACTTCCAATTCGCCGATTCTGTGCTGTATATCTCGCAAAAATAGCGGCCTTACGGCCGCTCCTTGAGGTAGGCGAAGATCTGGCCGCCGTAGAGGGCCGCATCGTCTTCCTCGTTCGCATCGCCATGCTCGAGCTCAAAACGCATGAAGTGGTCGAAGTAGCAGCAATCGACCACCGTCTCGCGCATCAACGACCAGCCCTTGAGCCGGCTGAAGAAGCTGATCTTCGGGCCGTGGTTGTTCTTGTGGTTCACATAGCCGTATGTCAGGTAGAAGGAGAAAGGATTGAGACGCGGGCCGTAGAAGAAGCCCACGCCCCAGTTCCCCCAACTCTCCGTGCCGTCCGACTGCACCGCCGGCGCGGAAAGACTGTCCAGGAAGAGCCGGACGTCGCCCTCGCAGCTGGCTCCGCCCTTGTAGGCGAGCCCGACAAACGCACTGTAGGCAAGCTGCCCGCGCCCCACGAGCTGTCCGAGGAAGATGTTCTCCTGCGCCTTGCACGGCTTGAGCGGCTGATATGCATCGGCGGTGAAGTATCCAGTCGTTTTGCGGTCGTAAACGAGACGCGAGTTCGTCCTGACGCAGGCGTCGCCGAGATTGACCGCTTTCGCGCCGCGGTTGACGAACGCCACTTCGGCCGATTCCCAGAACGGCATCGGGAACCGATTCGAGAAGCGTCCGTCCTTCCCCGAGATGTCGAAGGTAAGGAGCGCTGTCCTCATGTTACCGTTCGTCCCCGCGAAATCCTCGCGACCCTTCGGCTGCGGATGCTTGAGGAAGGCAATGTGGCTGCCGTAGAAGGTGGCGAGCGGCGCCTCGACGCGCTTTCTGCCGTCGAACGAAAGTTCGATCCAGATATTCGTCAAGAGCGAATCGGCAAAGGGCGTGCCGCCCAGTTCGGGATCGTCGGCGAGCCGAAAGTCCGGCAACACGAGCTCAATGTCCGTGATCGTGCCGCGCTTCGACGCCTTGTAGGCAACGCGGCGCTCCCCTGACGCGAGCGGCGCGGCCGACGTCTTCGCCTCGGCGTCGAATCCGGCGCTCAATGGTCCCTCGTAAAGGCGGGCGACAGGCGAGAAGTCGGCCTTCTGGTCAAACGTCCCCAGGCCTTCGGCGTCGGGGTAGGTGTGATACATGATGTGTCCCCATCCGCCTGGACCGGTTTTATTATTGGCCTGCCCCCGCAGCTCGACGGTGCTCGTCACCTTGCAGCCCTTGCGGAACTCCATCGGGCAGAACGCGCGGACGATTGAGAACCCGCGCACGCCTCCGCCATATTGGGCCCCGCTGAGCGGACGGAGAAACGGGGCCTTCTCGCCGAATTCGTCCCGCGAGATGGTGAAGCGCGGCGTGTCCTCGCCCTCGAAGTAGAACTTGAAAACAGGGGTCGGGCATTTTTGCGGATCCTTCCAAAGCGCCCGGTGCTGGACGAAGTTGAAAAGGCAGCCCGGCTTGTCGGTCTCCATCAGCACCCAGTCGCCGTGTTTGTCCTGGTAGGTGCCCCAGTTGTAGTCGCCGTTATAGCCGCCGCGGTCAATGGATCCCTCGTAATGAATCTGCGCACCGGGGTCGGTGACGGGCAGCGCGGCGATGTCGGTGAAGCGCCGCGCGCCCCGCGCCGCCTTGATGGCGTCCTGCGCAAATGCGGCTCCCGCGGCGAGCGCCGCAAGCGCGATGAATGCAACTGGTCTCTTCATGGTCTCTTGTCCTTTCAGAATGATTAAGTAAAATGGGTTGTGGGCGGATGTCTATTTGGTAGTCCGCACCTTGACGCCATCGAAGAACGAGCACTCGACGGCCTTGTCCGCCGACAGGCCAGTCACCGTGCCGGGGCCCTCGAAAACCGTGCCGTTGGGCAGATCCCAGTCCGCAGCGTCGAATGTCGCGCCGGCCTCCACGCGGATGACGCCGCCACGCGCGAAGGCGAGCCTCTTAGGCACGGCGAGTTTCACGCCGGGGGTGATGCAGATCCGTCCGTCAGCCTCCACTACAAGCTCCGAAACCGCCAACGAACGGTTCTCCGCGAGGCGGAAGGTGCCGCCCTCCTTGACGGTGATCTTGTCCATCGTCGCATTCGGGGCAGACGGATCGAGCGTGAAGAGGCCGTCATAAACGCGCAGACGGTAGTGGGAGGGCTCAGATGTCTTGACCGTCATCGCCCCCGGCCCCTTCTTGCCGATCGTGCCGGTCCATGCGTTCACGCAGCTCGAGACCGTCGAGGAGACGCCCGCCGCCGTGTCAAACATGCAGCGGAAGTAGCGGTCCGCCTTTCCGTCAAAGGCGGTGCCGAACTTCAGTTTCGGGATGTCTGCCTTTCCGGGCGCTGTATTGGTGAGGGCAAGATATCCTGACGACACGATAATGCCGCCGGCGAACTTCGACATGTCGCCTACCTGCAGGCGCGCCGGCTGCGGGAATTTGTCGATGGCGGACTCGGATTCGCCATTGTCCCAGTATTTGTGGCCCGGATAAGCAAGCGAAACAAAACGGCTGGCGCTTGATTGGAACACGTCGGCATGGATGGCCGCGACGTTGTCGCCGTCCCTCAATGTTGCATTTAGGCTGCCCACTCCGTATTCGTCCAGACGCTTTAGACGCTGGGTGAGTTTGTAGTGGCAGTGGTCGAAGGCGATGGACGTGCCGGCCTTCGGATCGGCGGACGACGCAAGCGCTGGCTTGCTGATCTCGATGTAGTCGTCGGTGTAGAGCCGCTCGACATACGCGCCTTCGGGAATGACGCCCGCCGCATGGACGTATTGCCCGACGGCGAGCTTCATGCCCTTCGTCCCCGAGACCCATTTGAGCATCTTCGCCCCCGCCGTCGCGACCCACGCGCCCGTGTGCGCGTCGTTGTTCTCCGGCACCAAGACCCTCACGGCATGGCGGAGCCTGAGATATTCGAGGCCGGGGCAGAATTCGCGCTCCTCGCCACCGCGGCAGGCATAGAGGTTGTCCATGAGGTCGCTGTTGGGCCAGTTGAAGATGAGCTGCGTGGCATCCGTGCGATCGAACGCCAGAGGACAGGCGAGCGAGATGCCCTGGAGGTCGAGGAAGTATTTAACCCTCGTCGGCGAGTAGATGATGGAGCGGTAGTTGGCGTCCGCCTTCAGTTTCGCGCCACCGCTGCTGTTCCTGTCATCGCCTGGGACGTTGATGAAATAGAAGCCCTTCCCGCCGATGAAGCGGAACTTCGGCGCGTTCGCCTTCTGCACCATGCCGCCGAGCTGGACCGCAAAGTCGTCCGGCAGCTTCACCCAGACGGTCTCCTTGGAGTGTGGCTCGTCGGCGTCGAACGTCGCGATGGCCGTTTCGCCCGAAGGCGGTTCGCCGCCGAGCCAGTTGGCGGGATCTTCCCAGCGCGCCGGATTCGCCGGCGAAGTCCCGACCCCGGCGCGGTATTTCCACGTCGCGCCGCCCTGCCAGTTCGCCGGATCGGCCCAGTAGCCGCCCGCTGGATTGATCCACACGTTCGTCGTGACGTCGGCCGCCGCGGCAAGGCAAAACACACACGCCGCGGCAAAGAGAGCGGTTAATCTTCCCTCTCCCCCCGCCTTTTCGCTCATTTCATGAAATTCCATCTGTCTCCTCCTTGCGCATCATCCAATTGACTTTGCACATTATATCATCATCTCTGCTCTGAGACAAAATGGAAATCAAGGAAGTGCCTAGTGCGTAGTGCCTGGTGCGTAGTGCCTGGTGCGTAGTGCCTGGTGCAAAGGCGCGGCTTCTGCCCGCGCCATACCGGACGATCCCCCATCACTTGAACATGATAGTGAATCCACCTTCTTCGTCCGGGATCTGATGGAACTCCTCAACCCAAAGTTCAAAGTCGTCGGCCCAGCAAGAACCACTGGCGGACGTCTGCCCCTGCGTGGTGCCGGAGCGTAGAATCCCCTGCAGAATGGCCGAACCCATGTTGGCCGGGAAAACGCCGTTTCTAGTAAAATCCACCCACGTGTCCTTGGCGCCAGTGGGGGAAAGGACACTGAGAGACCAGAGAGAGTTCTGCGAAGTGGAAATCTTGTTGTACAGGCGTACCTCGGCACCTTGCCCGGTCGTCATCGGATCTTCCGACGGATTCTTATACGAAGCCTTTGCCACATAACGATGCCCGCGATACGCCGAAACATCTACCGTCTGGGAGAAATTGGCGTTGTTAGCGTCCGAAGTTATGGGGGATTCCTCCGTGGCACTCACGGCGAACTTCATCGCCTTTCCACCCGTTCTGGCGGAATCGGTGCTGACAACATCAAGGTAGAATTTATTCACCGCGCGTGTCCAATATCCGTTCCCGCTTTCAAAGCTCGGATTGTACAGAATCTGCTTCCAGGTGACATAGCGCTGCGCCTCAAAGCGAGACGGAATCTCCGGGGTGGCGACGGTGCCGATTCCAACGCCCCAGTCGGAACTAGAAACGTTGGCATCGGGATTAAGGCGGAATACGAGCCATCCGTCACGCCCTTTTCCGCTCTCGGCGCTGAAGACGATCTGGTTGTTAATCCAGCGAAGGATGTCGCGCTGCTGCCGCGCGCGCAGACGAAGCGTCTGCCCGGGCGTCAGCACGGAGCCGCCGGAAACGAAGTTGTCGACCAGCTTCACCGGCGTCCGCCCGCCAAGATGCGTGGCGGCATCCTCGTCCGCCGCCAGATGAACATTCTCCTCCAGCAGCATGTCCACGTTTGTCTTGTTCGTCACCACGCCCAGTCCCCAGAGGTCGAGATTGACGCCGGCGGGAACACGGCATGACGCAAAAGGCGCCACATTGAGCGTGAGCCAGGAATTGGAGCATGTAGCGTCGGGTAGAGGCAGAAGGAAGATGAGCGAACGCATCGATCCGTTCGTGGCACCGGCGTATGCAATGTACGGCATGGAGACGCCTTCCGGCGAAGCGCACTGCGCCCACCGCGCGGTGACGGACAAGTAGCCCTCAGATGCCTGCTGATCTTCGGAGAAGCGAGAGGCGTCGGGCGAAGCGGTGAAATCATGATAAGTGTAGACGGCGCGCGCGGGGGAGGAGGCTATGGATCCGTCCGGACCGTCTGCCGCCGTGATGCGGAATTGTGCGGCAGACTCGTTAGTGCCGGCGGTGCCGTAATCGGCGTCTGGATTTATGCGCAACACTAAGTAGTCGTTCGTGCCGGCACCGCGGTTCAGAAGCAACCCATAATAGTCAAGGATCAATTCGTCGGAAACAGTCTTGCCGGAGAAACTCGTCCCGGCCGGAATCCAGTTGTCGATGAGCTTGTCGGGCTTGCGGTTGTTCAGCAAAATGCGCGTGTCGTTGTCAACGCCCAGACACCAGGAATTGGCGATACTTGGTGAGCTCTGCCAGCCCAAACTCCACATGTCGGCGTTAGCAGCGGAGATTGTGCCGTTCTGACAGGAAGGAAACACCCAAGACGCCGCCGTCATTGTCCGCATCGGCAGACGGAAGAAGGCGATTCCGTTGTACATGTACCATGTATTGCCGCTGCCAGTCCGGCCCACGATCAAATTCTGATGGGGGAAGTTACCGAGACCAGAGGTGCCGATATTTGGACGAAAGAATACGCTGCCGTCATTAAGATGCGATTTCACGGTCTCGGTTTCGCCGAACGCCACCGCTGCCGCAAGCGCACACGCCGCAGCACAGAAACACGCCACCGAATAGCCCATGCGGTAGGGCACGGCCTCCGGACGCGCCGCCGCGCGACCCCGGCGCGTCATAGCGCACCTCTCGAAGAGAGCGAATAATTTACCCCCCCTTCCCTACTTTTTTGCTCATTTCATCCAGTTCCATCTGCCTCCTCCTTGCGCAGCTTTCAATTTGACTTCATGCATTATATCATCATCTCCACTCTGAGACAAGGCGGAAATCAAGGAAGTGCCTAGTGCTTAGTGCCTAGTGCCTGGTGCCTAGTGCCTAGTTAATACCTGGTGCCTAGTGCAAAGGGCGAAAAGACCATCATCGTTTTGCGTCATCCGTAAATCCCTCTGTAGACACTAGAGACCAGAAACCAGAAACTAGGCACTAGGCACTAAGCACTAGCATTTTGTAGCGTCTCGAGCTCGGTGCCGGCCTCCTCCCAGTCGGCAGTGTAGCGGTCGATCTCGAACTGGAGTGTGCGCACCTTGCGGTTCACCTCGGCGAAGTCCGTGGTGGGCTTGGGGTTGAAAAGCTCCTCAGACGCGGCGTCCAGCTCGGCCTGCAGCTCGTCTATCTTCTTCTCGGCGGTTTCGATGCGGCGCTTGAGCTCCTTGACGCGCGGGGCGATCTTCGCGCGCTCCGCCGCCCGCTGCTGGCGCAGCTCCTTCGAGGTGAGGCGCGGAGCGGCGGCGGATTGCGCGGCGGCGGAAACGCCGTCGCCACGCGGTGCGGCGGCGGACGACACGGCCTCGGCCCGCGCCCTGCCGGGCGATTCCGCCGCCATCTGCGCCTTCTTCTCGCAGTAGTAGTCGTAGCCGCCCGGGAACTGGCGGATGCCCTGGCGCGTTATCTCCAGCACCGAGGTGGCCACGGCGCGCACGAACTCGATGTCGTGCGACACGAGCAGTATCGTGCCCTTGTAGGCGCAGAGCGCGTCCTGCAGAAGCTTGCGTCCGTCGAGGTCGAGGTGCGTGGTGGGCTCGTCCAGAAGCAGGAAGTTCGGCGTCTGAAGGAAGAGGCGCAGAAAAGCAAGGCGTATCTTCTCGCCGCCGGATAGAACCCCCGCGGCCTTTTCGACGTCGTTCTCGTCGAACCCGAACGCTCCGAGCTGGTTCCGGAAGTTCTTCTCGCCCGAGATGTTCGTAGCGCCCTGCCATGCGCTCTTCGCCACGCGGTACACGCTCAGGTCCGGCGGTATCGTCTCTGCGAACTCCTGGCTGAGATAGCCCGGCGCCACGTTGTGCCCCAGGATGGCCCTGCCGGCCGTCGGCTTGCGCGTGCCCGCCACGAGCCGCATGAGGGTGGACTTGCCGAGGCCGTTATAGCCTATCACGGCCACCTTGTCGCCGCGCGTGATGTTGAACGTCACGTCATGGAGGACCTCCCGGACGCCGTCGTAGCTGAACGACATCCCCTCGCAGCGGAACATCTCTATGCCGGACGGCGGAGGATCCGCGAGACGCAGGCGTCCGCGGCGGGAGTAGCGCTTGGGGAGGACTATGCGCTCCTCGTCTATCTTGTCTATTAGCTTCTGGCGGCTCTGCGCCTGCGCCGCCTTCGTGGCCTGCGCGCGGAAGCGGTCCACGAAGCGCTGTAGCTGCTCGCGGTGGTGGTCCTGGTTCTCCTTCGCCTGCACGAGATGCTGGTAGCGCACCTCGCGCTCCTTCATGTACCAGTCCAGATCGCCTTCGTAGCGCGTGCAGGTGCCGGCGTCCACCTCCACTATGATGCTCGTGAGCGTGCTCAGCAGAAAACGGTCGTGGGAGATCAGCATCAGCGTGCCGGGATACTGCTTGAGGAACTTCTGCAGCCACTCCACCGCCGGAAGGTCGAGGTAGTTTGACGGCTCGTCGAGGAGCAGAAGGTCGGGCTGGGACGCTAGGACGCGGCTCAGCTCCGCGCGCATCCGCCAGCCGCCGGAGAAGCTGGCGAACGGCTTGGCGAAGTCCTCCACGGGAAAGCCCAGCCCGCCGAGCGCGACCTTCACGCGCGTCTCCAGGTCGTAGCCGCCGAGATGCTCGAACTCAGTCTGCACCTCGCCGTATTCCCGCAGCACCTCCGGATCGCCGCTCCCGAGCCTCTCCTCCAGGGCCTGCATGCGCGCCTCCAGCTCGTGGAATCCCGGAACGCCCCGAAGAGCATACTCGATCAGCGTCTCTTCCGGAGTGTCCGGCTCGGGGTGCTGGCGCGTGGCGCCGATGCGCGGCTTCTCCTCGATGATCAGCTCGCCGTGGTCGGGCGACATCTCGCCGAGGATTATCCTGAAGAGCGTCGACTTCCCGGAGCCATTGGGGCCCACCACCCCCACGCGCTCCCCCTTGTTCACGCGGAAGGTGACGTTCGAGAGGACGTCCTGGTGGCCGTAGTGGACGGCTATGTTCTGAAAATCCAGCACTTCTAGCGGCCGCTCCGCCTTCCTCAGCGGTGGTACTGGATGAACGCCGCGAACGGTATGCTCATCGCCGGATAGTTCGGATAGGGGTGCGGATTGCCGGCCTGCACGCGGAGCTTCCCCTCGCCGGAGTACTTCTCGAACGGCACGGCGGCCGCGCCGGTCACGAGGCGGTAGCCGTTCTCGTTGTCGGTGTTTATGCCGGCGTCGAGCAGGTAGAAGCCGTCCTTCTCGCGCGCGTCGAAGTTCTTGATCAGCCAGTCGCGGAAGCGCCACATGGCGGCGTTCTGGCGGGGGGTGAAGTCGCCGGCGGCATTGTCGATGTTGCCGCAGGTGGAGCACGGGATGCAGATCACGAACTTGCCGTCCGGGACGGCCTTGAGATAGGACTCCTTCATCACCGTTATGCGCTCGCCCCACTGGGTGAAGTCGGCGTTCATGCTGCCGCGCCAGTCGTTCAGGCCGAGGAGCACGAAGAGGAACTGCGGCGGCTTTACGCCCCACATCTCGAGGTACTTGCCGTAGTCGAACGACCATTTGAGGCTCTTGCTGTCCACGGGCTGCCACTGAGCGCCGTCGTAGCGCACAAAGGTCTTGGCGGACTGGTCGAACTGGATGTCGCCGGCCTTGGGGTTAAGGAGCACGCCGGTCTTCTCGTCGAAGCGGTCCACATAGTCGTCGTAGCGAGCGCATGAATACGTAGGCTCGAATCCCTTCGGCTGCGTCTTGCGCACGCAGCGCCACGCCATCTTCCAGAAGTCGCGGTTGCCCCAGAACCTGCCGCCTTCGGGCTGCATGAAGCCGTGGTAGGAGCGGTCGGGACGCGACGGCACGCTGAAGTACGTGGAGAGAGCCCATCCGCCGCGGCCCTCGTTGTACTGCCCCGCGCCGCACTTCAGAAGCCCCACGAGGTGCAGCTTCGGAACGTAGCCGGCGTCGAGGAGCGCGTCGCGGAAGAAGCTGCCGTGCGTGAAGCTGTCGCCGACGATCTGCGCATAGACGTCCTTGTCGCCGGCGCCCTTCTTCCCCACGCGCAGCTTCACCGACTTGCTCTTTATGGTCTTGAACTCGTCGCCGTTCACCAGCTCGACATGGAGCGTCGCGCCGTCCACGGGCTTGTCGAGCGTCACGACGGTGCTGAGGTGGCGCATGAACTTGCCGTACTTCTTGTTCATGGAGAAGCGCACATAGTCGTCGTATGGGCGCCAGCGCTTGATGAACGGCTGCACGAACAGGTCGTTCTGCACGTCGGATAGCAGATAGAGCGACGACGGCAGGCAGATGTCGTTCACGAACGCGGGCGCGGGCGCCGGAGCCTGCTCAGGCGTCTCGGCCTTGGCGGGCGCCTCGGCGGCGGAAATTCCAAGCGCCAGCGCGGCCGACGCCAATGCAACATGTCTTTTCATCTTTACTACTCCTTGTTCCTCATCTGTGTTGCGCAAATTATATCAAACCCATGCACAGAGTGCAACGGCGAGCTCTAAGCTCCGACTCGTGCGTAGTGCAGGTGCGTCCAATTTCCGGTTGACTTTCGGTGTTTGAGGACGAGTAGGAGAATAGGACGAGTAGGAGAATAGGACGAGTAGGAGAATAGGACGAGTAGGAGAATAGGACGAGTAGGAGAATAGGACGAGTAGGAGAATAGATAGGGGGGGCGCACTTTTAATGTGAGTGGGCAGAAGTTTGAGTGCCGCACTTACACTACGTGTTGCACCAGAAACCAGAAACTAGAAACCAGAAACCAGAAACTAGGCACTAGGCACTAAACACTAGGCACTAGGCACTAGGCACTAAACACTAGGCACTAAGCACTAAGCACTAGGCACTAGGCACTAGGCACTAAACACTAGGCACTAAGCACTAGGCACTAGGCACTTCCCCATCAGTCCTTGAATGCGCGCAGCTCCCAGGGGGCGAGAGTGATGGCTCGGCGTCCACCGGCGGTAGCGCCGGTCACCGCATTCTTCGCGCCGGACGGGAGATCAACCGTCACTGTGCGCTCCTCGCCCGTCGTGTTTACGGCATACACCCATTCGGTACCCGCCAAGGTCTTGCGGCGCACCACCACGCCGTCCAGGTCCGCAACCGTGTCGAACTGCACCGCCGGCAGCGCGCGGAACACCTGCGCGAACGGCGCAAGATACTCCTCCATGCCGTATGTGCCGATGAGGAACCCTCCCTTGGTCATGCCGTCAAGGTCATGGAACCTGAGGGGAAGCGCGAAATGCCTGAGCGCCTCCCGCCCGGGCGGATTGAGCGTGGAGACGCGCCAGGAATGCTCCTCCATCCAGTCGCACGAGAGCGGCATCTCGCCGTGCGGACCGCGCGAGTTGGATGCGCCTATGGCCGACTCCCAGTAGCGGTCGTGCTGATGCGACCAGCGCCACCGCGCCCCGTCCAGCGCGCTGTAGAACTCCGGCTTCTGCCAGCGCTCCTCGAGATGCCGCCGCGCGTTCGGCGCGAGGTCGTATAGCGCCCGCAGGATGCCGTGGCGGGCGTCTGCCGGACAGAACGTCTCGGCGAATATCACGTTGTCGCATGCGGCGGAGAGCATCTTGGGGTCGAGCCCCCCGTCGAGATGCTGCTGGAGGGCGCAGTCGTCCAGCATGAAAAGATCCCTATCCGTGTTCGCGCCAACGAAGTTGAACCAGAGCCGCAGATCGGGCCGCGCCGCCTTGAGCTTACGTGCCTGCGCGATCCAGAACGCCCCGGCCGTCTCGCAGCGCCATGTGCGCCACTTGTCCCAGGCGTTCGCCCTGAGCCAGGCGGCGTACTTCGAGGCGCGGCCGGGGTCGGAACGGTCCACGGGCACCTTCACGTTCCAGCGCTTCTCGAATGCGTCGATGCAATAGTCGTTGTAGCCGGCCTTCGCGGAGCCGAACCAGCCGACGAACCCTGTGTGGATGTGCAGTGTGATTCCACGGAAAGACTTGTGCCCTACGCCTTCGGCGATGAGATAGTCCACTATGTCCGAGACGAGCTTCTGCGTTCGGGGATGCGCGATGTTGTAGCGCGAATTGCTCGAACCGGGAAGACCCTTCGCCTGCATTGAGAGGAAGCTCGAATGAAGCGAACCGTCGCGGAGCGACTTTGCCGTCACGAGACCTTGCGGAATCGGCAGCGAGTAGGTGTTTATCGACGCCATGAAGCCGAGCCCCTCGCGGTCGAACACCGTCATGAGACCGTCCGAGAAATGCGGCGGATGGCGTTCCCTGAGCGCCGGATCGTTCACGCCGCGGTAGAACGAGACGGGGAAGGAGAATAGATTCTGCCCAGTGAACTTCATGGTGGCGGCGAGACGCTCCACGCCGTCTATGAATCCACGCAGATCGCGCCCTTCGCCGGGCGCCGCGAAGCAGGCGCCGAGCGGCGTGTCCTCGAAGTGTATTCCGAACTGCCGCGCAGGGGCGCCCTGCGGCTCCACGATGCGCGTCGCGGGAAGGCGACCGTTCTTCACGCGGTATGCGCGGACGGCCGCAACCGCCGCTCCGGCCTCCTCCTTGTGCCACGACATCGCGACAAACGCCGCATGGGCGTCTCTGGTCCAGAGCGGCATGCGGTGCGTCAGGATGCGCCCCGTGGGGTTGCAGCCGGCGCCGGCTTCGTCGCGCCCAGTGAGCACACCCACCTGGAGCGCGTAGTCATGGGACGGATCCTTCGCGGGCTGCACGATGAACTCCATCGTGCGCGCAGAGTCGTCGGGATAGTCCACCTCGATGTAGTGCAGCGGCGAATCGGTGAGATGGAGCCCTACGGCGAAGCGGCTCTTCGCGAAGTTCTCCACCTCCATGTACTTGACGCCGTTCAGCTCCTTTAAGGCGAGCTTGCCGACGGCGCGGAATTCGCCGCCTGTGGGAATGTGGTCGAAGCGGATTTCCTGGAGAAGTTCGAGGTCGGACGGATCGATGCGCCCCGGCGTCGCGGCGAATCCGCCCTCGTAGCGGTTTTCGGAGGGCAGGACGGCGGAATAGTCGGGAGGGGGCGGCGGAACGCCGCGGTCCCGTTCCCATAGCTCGCGCGCCTGTTTGTCGTCTAGCGCGTCGGAGTAGATGCGAACGTCATCGACCGTACAGTCGAAGACGCTCGAGCCGTCTACCATCCCGCCCACGGCGAAAGTCTCAAGTGGCTTCTCCTTGGAATACGAGAAGCGGTCGTTGGACGCCAGTGCGCGGGAGAACACGCCGGGATCAGCCGGCGCCGGCTCGCCGTCCACCCAGAACGTGTGTCCGTATTCGTTCCAGGAGACGACGACATGGTGCCAGTTGCGGTCAGTTACACCGACACCGCACATCACGTATCCGTCGTTGTCGGCGGAGGGGTCGAAGCGCAACGTGTCGCGCCAATACCAGAGGTAGGGGAATCCCGTTCCCATGCGGCTGTTGAGATGGCATCCCGAGGCGAAAAGATACGGCATGTCCGTTGCGCTCTTCTCGACCTCGCTCTTGTACCAGACGGCCACTGTGCCACGTGCCCGCATGAGATTCCCCGGCGCGGAATAGATAAGACGCGAACCCGCGGCGGAAGAGATGCGCACTGCGCGGCCGCCGTTGCGTCCCGGCACGAAGGAAAGCCCCTTCGCAGTCTTCGGTGTCCCGCAGCCGGCGGCGAATGCGGCTTCGGCGGAGTCGCCGTCGAACGAGACGCGGAAGATGAGCTTCGGATCAACCGTGCGCGGCGGCGGCTCGTCCACCTTCATGTCGTTGTACCGCGAAAGCCGCGCCCCGTAGAACTTCACAGGGGCGTCCGCGCCCTTGAAGTCGAAACGCCATATGTAGTTGGACGAAACTGGCGGCATCACCGTGCCGTCGAAAGGCAGGTCGTATTCGCTGCGCGTATCCCTGGACACGTTGATGAACGGCCCGCCGTAGGGGCCGAACGCCATCCAATGGCGCTTGCCCTTCTCGTCGTACCTGTCGCCTATCACGTATGCGCGAACCTTGGCGAGGTTGTCCTTGCTGGAGAGCGCAAGGCGATATCGGCACTCCTCGCCCTGAAGTTCAGGGGCGTCGAAATGCGGTCCATGCGCAGTCACCACCACGTCCGCGCCCTTCGCCGCACGCTTCGCCTCGCGAGTGTCGACCACCACGCCGTCCTCCTCCACCGACACCTTCACATGCCCCAGCATGCCGTGCGTGGCCGAAAAGCGCAGGAGCATCTTCCCGTCGCGGTCGAGGACACGAAGCCCGTTCTTCTCGTCGGCATCCAGCCTCGCCCCCGCCCATCCGCCTTCCGGAAACACGTGGACGATTCCAGCCTGTGCGACGCAGACGCATGCAAACGCAGCGGCCGCAAATAATTTCCCTTTCATCTTGCACTCCTCCTTTTCCAATTCCAGAACGACATCCGGTGTCACAGCCGCAGCTCTCCACTGCAGCCGTCCACACGCAGCACAACGCTCCCGCGAGGCGGCTCATGCCGCCCGTCGCGGCCGAAAGAGCCGAACAACCTCCTGTCGAACGGCAGCGCCACGCGCTTCGATTCGCCCGCCTTGAGCGACACGCGCGCAAAGGACAGCAGTTCACGGTGCGGGCGCTGCAGCCCCGATCCTGTAACGGAAAACCAGAACCTCACGATCTCGTCGCCGTCACGAGTCCCAGTGTTGGCGACAGTGACATAGGCGACGTCGCCATGGCGCTGCGCGTCAAATGCAGGAACGGAGAATCCAGAATAGGAGAAAGTCGTGTAGGAAAGACCGTGCCCGAAGGGGTATGCCGCGTCGCCTGGCCCGTCTATGTAGCGCGGCCGGCGTGCCACGTAGCCGTCCGAACAGACAGGCAGCTGGCCCACGGAGTGCGGAATCGCGACGGGCAGGCGTCCGGACGGGTTGACCGCGCCGTAGATCGCCTCGGCCACCGCCTGTCCGCCCATAGAACCAGGATACCATGCCAGCAGCACTGCGTCCGACTTCTTGGCTATTTCATCCAAGACGAGCGGACGGCCCTGCACCAGCACGACGACAAGCTTCTTCGCCTTTTCGCGCACTGCTCGGAAAAGCTCTTCCTGGACGCCTGAATAGCAAAGCGTAGACCTGTCCGTCCCTTCACCAGAATCCTTGTCGTTCTCGTCGTCTTCGTTGCCAGTCACGACCGTCGCTCCACCGAGGGCGTCATCCTGCGAGACTCCGGCAAAGGGCGACGAACTGCCGCCCATGACGAGAACGGTCACGTCGGATTCGGCGGCCAGGCGCACAGCCTCGGCGAAACCGTCCTTCTTCATGGATCGGATGCCGCACCCCTTCGCATAGACCACCTTGTCCGCGAACGCCTTCATTCCGTCCAGAACGGTCACGACGTCGGAGCGCCGCTGCGGCGCGGTGTAGTCGCCGAGCTGGTTCATGATCTTGTCGTCGGCATTGGGGCCTACCACTGCGACCGACAGGCCCTTTTCGAGCGGCAATGCGCCGCGGTTTTCGAGCAGGACAAGCGACTTCCTCGCGGCTTCAAGCACAAGCGCGCGGTCGGCCTCGCGATCGGACGCGGCATCGTCCGCATACGGATTCTCGAAGAGTCCCATGTCGAACTTGATCTTCAACAGCCGCCCGACCGCGCGGTCTATGTCGGCAAGCGTCACCAACCCGGCCTCGAACGCCTTGCGCATCACCGAGCCGCACTCCGCCGCCGTCGCAGAGCCGCTTTCCCCGTCGCAGCCGGCCTTGAGCGCCAGCGCCGCGGCCTCGGGAAGTGTCGCGGCCACGTTGCGCGCCTTGAGCAATTGGATGGCGCCGCCGTCCGCGGTCACGAACCCGTCGAATCCGAGCTGTCCGCGCAGGACGTCCGTCAGAAGGAACCGCGAGCCGGTGCACGGCTCTCCGTCCACGTCGTGGTACGTGCTCATCACGTGGTTCGCGCCGGCGGCGATGCAGCGGCGGAATGGACGCATCTGCACGTTGTACAGCTCCCTGAGGCCGATGTGCGCGCTCGCTGTGTTGTGTCCGCCCTCGGCGCTGCCCCCGCCTACATAGTGCTTCAGGCACGGCGTCATGCCGGCTTCGCGCAGCCCCTCCAGCTCCGCGAGCCCGAGCACGGAGACAAGCTCCGGGTCTTCGCCGAAGCATTCCTCGCACCGGCTCCAGCGCGGATCTCGCGCGATGTCGAGAATAGGCGCGTATACGCAATGCACGCCGCGCCTACGCGCGCTTCCGATCTGCCTCCCGATGCGCCGCAGCAGGTCCGCGTCGAACGTGGAGCCTAGGCCGAGGCCCGTAGGATAGACAGGCTCGCCAAGCGCCATCAGCCCGTGCGGACCTTCCTCGACGAAGAAGATCGGAATGCCGAGACGCGTCTTTTCCACGGCAATGCGCTGGTAGTCGTTGAACGCACGGACGGCCATCTCCGGCGTCACGCCAGTATTCCAGTTGCGTCCGCTCCACCAGTCCGCGCGGAGAAGCCCGTAGGCCGTGCCGGGGCAGTTGGTCATGATTCCGGCCACTTCATCTGGATGAGGCACGATCCGCCCGTCCTCGCGGCTGTATGAGCGGAACGCGCGCAGCTTGCCGAGCTGCGCGAGCTTCTCGTCGACGGACATGCGCGAAAGAAGGTCCTTGACGCGTGCCGCCGCAGGCTGCGCCGGATCGCGGTACAGCCATTTGGTGGAAGTCGCCGCCTGTTGCGCCGGCTCCCGCATCGTCTCAGCCTGGCCGCAAAAGGCGGCCATGACCAAAACTGCGAATCCAATGTTATGCAATGTCGTTCCCTCCATTCCGCGCCACATTCACAACCGCGCATGCTTGCCCGTTCAAAACGATCTCAAGAAGCGCGGTGCAGCCGGCGACGACGTCGGCGTATGTCTCGTCGAAGTTGCCGGTGTACCATGGGTCGGCAACATCGCGGTCGACGCCCGCAAAGTCAAGGAGCCTGCGCACCTTCGGGCGATCGGCGGGATACACGAGCCGACGCAGATCCGCCATGTTGTATGCGTCCATTCCAATGACGAGGTCGTACTCCGACGCTTTTGCCGCGTCGAGGAGCCACGCGCGGCGCGATGCGAACGGGATCCCGTGCCGCGCCAGCTCGCGCCTGGTGCCGCGATGGATGTCGCTTCCGATCTCGTCCGTGTGCAGAGCGGCGGACTCCACCTCCACGTCGCACCGCCCGGCCTTGCGCAGAAGGTCCTTCATGACGAACTCCGCCATTGGGCTGCGGCAGATGTTCCCGTGGCACACAAAGAGTATCTTCATCCCGTTTTTTTTCGTTTGGAGTCACGTCTGTCCAGCGGCCGACATTCTTGCCGGTCATACCCTTCCGTCAGACAAATCGCGGAATTCGCCTACCGCTTTGTGAGAAGACCGATCTTCTCGAACGGGATCGGCTTGAAGCCCGGGATCTTCTTGTACAGCTCGGCGTCCTTGAAGAGGCGGAAGTCTTTGCCACGCATGTCCATGAATCCCGGATCGCCGGCGAACACCACGTCCGTGGAGTTCGTGAACCAGCGCCCGGAGATTATTCCAGGGCGCTTCTCGCCCGGCTTGCGGCCGGGCAGCTCCAGCGGACAGTTCACAAAGGCGTTGTTGAACGCGGCGTTCCAGCGGATCGCGTCAGGCTGCGGGTCGAGGTAACCGACCAGCTCCGGGTACTTCGTGGTGTACGGCGGCAGGCGTATGTCCACCTCCTTGAGAAGACGCGTCTTCTCGAGCGGCGACTTGAGGAAGTCCTCCCAGCGCTTCTGGTTCCACGGGCCGGAGCCGAGCGGTCGCTTGCACTCCACAAATATGCAGTTCTCGACGATGTTGGAGTATCCACCGTGGCAAAACACCGTGCCGAAGCCGCCGAAGCCCGGCTCGCCGCAGCGGTAGAACACGTTGCCGACCACGAAATCGCCGCCGTCGCCGTCGTCAAAGTACACCGCCGCGTTGCCGTGCCCGCGCGGGGAACCAATCTCGCTCCAGAAGTTGTACCTGATTATGTTGCCGCGGCACGAGGGGTTGCGGCCCTTGTAGTATGCGGCGGCGTCGTCGGACGACATGCACACGTTCGACACCACGTTGTACTCGAAGATGTGGTCGTTCCCGCCCACGCCAACTGCCATGTGCGGCGCGCCCGTGAGCTCGTTGTGGCGCGCGATGTTGCCGCAGCCGTTCATCTGTATCGCGCTCGCGTAGGTGAGGCAGTGGACCGAGAAGTCCTTGATCAGACAGTCCTCGACGAGGTTACCTCCGGGCGTGAGCGTCTTGCGGTCTCCGCCGCCGAGGGATATGCCGCCTGTGCCCGTGTCGTGCACGTCGCAGGAGACGACGCGGCAGCGGGTGCATCCCCCCATGCTTACGGCCTTGCCGCGGATGTTGCTGAAACGGCACTTCTCAAACGAAACTCCCGTACAGTCCTTCAACGCCACGGCGTCGCCCTGCGTCTCGGTGAAGTCGACGCCCCTGAAGACGACGCCCTCGCACTTTTCCATCATGACGAGCTGGCGCCACTTGTCCGTGATCACCACGCGCGAGGACGGCCCGAACGACGCCGGCGGGAAGAGGTAGAGCTTCTTGGCGTCGCGGTCGACATAGTATTCTCCCGGAGCGTCGAGCTCCTCGAGAAGATGCACGGCCTTCCAGCGGCGTGGAGAGGGATTCCCGGCGCGCACGCCGTACGTGTGCTGCGAAGCGAGCGTGATGGAGTTCGAGGCCGTGTTCACGGACGCGACGGGGATGACGGCGTCGTACCAGTCGAAGCACCAGAACCCGTGGAGCCAGATGCACGGCGCCTTGGTCCAGCGAGAGGAGCGGTCGCCGGAGTAGCCGAACGTTCCGCCGCGGCGCTTGGGCTTTTCCTTCTTGCCGCCGCCAAGGGAATCGCCCACGCTGCCGTCGTTGTTCTTCGTGCCCTGGTCGATGAACTTGGCTATGGTGGCCCAGCCCTCGTTGGGCCACTGTGCAGGCGTCATGCGCCGTCCGTCCACGAACAGCTCGGGAAGCGGGGCGGGCGAGCGGAATTCTCTCTTCGGCACGTCGCCCAGCCACAATTTCATGGACGAGAGGTCTGCCACGAGCGCCTTGCCGCACACGGCGGGATCGACGCGCGGCGTCCCCGCCGGCACTGGCTTGAAGAGCGAAGGGCTCAACTCGGTACCGTCGCAGATGACGGCACGGCCGCCGGCGCCCGAGCGCCAGACCACCCCAGAGTCCTCCGGACCCAGCTTGAGCGCGCTACCGCGCCGGTGGATTCCGGGCGCGAGGACTATCTCCACGCCGTTCACGCGGTTCGAGGCGGGCAACGCACGAGCGGCGTCGCGCGCGGCCTCAAACGACTCGCCGGGCTTGACGGTGATGGAATACGGCTGCGGCTTGGATTCCTTGCTCGTACAGGCGGCAAGGCCGAGGCAGAACAACGGCAGAACGATCGTCTTGGTATTCATGCCGTCTATTATACCATATTTTCTTCACGCCCATTTTCATAGAACAAGGGGGACGCGCTTCCACACAAGGGGGCCGCGCGGAAACGCAGCCCCCCCCTTGCCCAAAATACGGCCGGGATCGTATCAGTCGAACAACCAGGTGGAGAGATAGCGCTCACCCGTGTCGGGAAGAAGCGCCACTATCGTCTTGCCGGCGAACTCGGGGCGCTTGGAGAGCTCCAAGGCCGCCCACAGGGACGCGCCGGACGAGATGCCCACCAAAAGTCCCTCCTGGGCCGCCGCCGCACGCGCCGTGGCGCCGGCGTCGTCTGCGGACGCCTTGATCACCTCGGTGAGAATCGACGTGTCGAGCACCTTCGGGACGAAGCCGGCGCCAATGCCCTGGATCTTGTGCGGTCCGGGCTGCCCGCCGGACAGCACAGGCGACGTGTCAGGCTCCACGGCGAAGAGCTTGACCTCGGGGTTCTTCTCCTTGAGGAACCTGCCGGTGCCGGTGATGGTGCCTCCCGTGCCGACGCCCGCGACGAACGCCGCCACCTCGCCGCCGGTGCCTTCCCACACCTCGGGCCCCGTGGTGCGATAGTGGAAATCAGGATTCGCCGGGTTCTCGAACTGCTGGAGTATCACCGCGCCGGGAGTGGAGTCGCGAAGCTCGTCGGCCTTCGCTATCGCGCCCTTCATGCCGGCCGAGCCGGGCGTGAGGACGATCTCGGCGCCGTATGCGGCGGCAAGCTTGCGGCGCTCGATGCTCATCGTCTCTGGCATGGTGAGGATCAGGTGGTAGCCCTTCACTGCGCTGACCAGCGCAAGGCCCACGCCCGTGTTGCCGCTCGTCGGCTCGATGATTGTCGCGCCGGGCTTGAGGACGCCGCTCTTCTCGGCGGCCTCCACCATCGCGAGCGCGATGCGGTCCTTAACGCTGCCGCCGGGGTTGAAGTACTCGACCTTGGCGAGGACCTTCGCGCCGCCCTTGTTCAGCTTTCCGGATATCTCCACGAGCGGCGTGCCGCCCACCTTCTCCAGAATGTTCTTCGCTGGATTGCTCATTTTCTTTTTCCTTTCGTTTTCTGTTAAACTTGTCCGGGGTTGACGCCGTGTATTATAGCATCTTCCGTTGCCTCAGAGATAATCGGAAAAAACGGCGATACGACATAGGACGATCCTATGTCATGCCAGGACAGAAAAGACGCCGGAATGTCATTGGCTGCACGGGCGTCAATCTTGCCCGCCCGCGGCCTCGCGCGGCGAGGCCACGCTGTTCACGAGGCGCACGACGCTGGCGTACGGCACGCCGGAATGAGTGGCCAGGCCGATCTCGCACGTGCGGGAGTTGCTGAATCCGCGCGACACGCCTGCGCCCTCGATCTGCGCGCGCAGCTTTCGAAGCGCCCATTCGTTCAGCTCGGGATTCGTGAAGCCCTTGTCCCCGGCGAACGCGCAGCATCCCACCTCCTCGGGGACGAGCACGTCCTTCGCGCACGCGCGCGCCACACGCACTATCGTCTCGGCGAGCCCCATCCGCCGAGTGGAGCAGGTGATGTGCACGGCCACGCGCTCGTCGAGCGGCGTGATGCGCACCTTGTCCAGCACGAATTTCTCGATGAACTCGGCCGGTTCGTAGAGCTCAAGACCCTTGATCTTCTCGCGCATCCTGTGGAGGCACGGGCTCTGGTCGCAGAGGACGGGCCATCTGCCGTCCTCGGACGCCGCGCGCAGAGCGGCCTCTAGCTCGGCCGTCTTGCGGTCCGCCTTCTCGGGCATCCCCTTAGACTCCCATATCGTCCCGCAGCAAAGATCAGACATCCCCTCCGGGAAGACCACCTCGTATCCCGCCTTCCCCAGCAACTCCACCGTCTCCTCCACGAGCGGCTTGGCGCCCGGCGCCTCCGCGCCCATTCTCTGGTTAATGCAGGACGGGAAATACACCACCTTACCCGAATCCTTCGGGCGGGACTCCACTGCCGCCGCACCCCGCGCACACGCCTTGCGGGCGTTCACCGTCCCCGGCGTCGTAGGCGTCCAGAGCGGCACAATCCCGAACGACCATCTGTGGATTCCCCTGCACAACGCCGCCATCAGACGCGTTCCCAGTATGCTCCTTCCAAGCGCCGCCACGCCCAGCGCAGTCTTCGCGAACCATGCCACGAAGGCGAAGTGCCTCGCCGCGAAACCGGCCACGCCGCGCGCGAGGAGCGGCATCTCCCGTCCGCGTATCACGTGTATCAGCTCGCCAGTGTTTATCCCAACCGGACACGCCATGGAGCAGAGCCCGTCACCCGCGCAGAGATCCCTCCCCACGAGGCGGAAGTCCTTCTTGAGCCGGGCCGCCTCGCGCCGCCGGCCCTCCCCCTCCAGCCGCGCGATCTCACGCTGAACCACGATGCGCTGGCGCGACGAGAGCGCGAACCCGTGCGCCACGCAGTTCACCTCGCAGAAGCCGCACTCGATGCAGCGGTCCACAATCGGGTCGAGGCGCGGAAGCGGCTTCAGATTGCTGACGTAGGCGGATTCGTCCTCGTTGAAGATCACTCCGGGGTTGAAGATGTTGTCGCAGTCGAAGAGCGCCTTGACGTCTTTCATCAGCTCGTAGGCGGCGTCGCCCCACTCGCGGCGGACGAACGGGGCCATGTTGCGCCCTGTGCCGTGCTCGGCCTTGAGCGAACCATCGTACTTCTCCGTGACGAGCTCCACCACGTCGCGCATCATGGAGTCGTACTGCGCCACGGCCTCTGGCGTGTCGAAGCGCTGGTTCAGGATGAAGTGCCAGTTGCCATCTAGAGCGTGTCCGTAGATCACGGCGTCAGGGTAGTCGTGAGCGCAGAAGAGCCGCTGAAGGTCCTCGGTGGCGTCGGCTAGGCGCTCCACGGGAACGGCGATATCCTCGATGAGGCACGTGGTGCCGATCTCGCGCGTGCCGCCCACTGCGGGGAATATCCCGCTGCGCATCGCCCAGAGGCGGGAAACCTCGGCGGGGTCGGACGTGAAGGACGCCGGGGCGGCGAGGGGGAACGGCTCGAGCGTCGCGAGCATGGCGGCGCGGCGGGCGGCCAGGTCGACGGCGTCGGCGGCCTCGATCTTAACAAGCAGCGCGCCAGCCTCGTCGGGGAGCTTAGCGAGTTCGGGGAAATCCTTCTCCACGGCGCGCATGGCGCGTCTGTCGAAGAATTCCGCTGCGGAGGCGTACTTCCTCCCCTGCAGGGCGGCCACGGCCTCGCACGCGGCGCGCGCCGTGGGGAAGAGGAGCAGGGCAGACTCCGAGAGCGGGGCGATCTCGCCTGTGCGGAAGACCACCTCCGAGAGGAACGCGAGCGTCCCCTCGCTCCCGGGGATGAGATGGGCGATAATGTCGAATGGATCGTCGAACTCCACGAACGGAAGGATCGTGAGGCCGGTCACGTTCTTTATGGAGTATTTGCGGCGTATGCGCTCGACGAGCGCGGGATTCGCCCGCACGCGGTCGCGTAGAAACATCATCTGGCGCAGGAACGGGGCGTGCGACACGGCGAAAGCGGCACGGGATTCGGCGTCTCCGGTGTCGAGCACGGTGCCGTCGTCGAGGATTATCCTCACGGACTCGATCATGCGGTAGCTGTTCGCGTGGATGCCGCAGCTCATGCCGGAGGCGTTGTTCATCACTATGCCGCCCACCATGGCGCTGTTCACTGAGGCGGGATCGGGCGTGAAACGCCGCCCGTAGGGGCGAAGGATCTCGTTGACGCGTCCGCCCACGACGCCGGGCTGAAGGCGTATCCGCGCCCCACCGTCCAGCACCTCGTAGCGCTCCCACTTCTTCCCGCACACCACCAGGAAAGAATTGGTTATGGCCTGCCCGGAAAGCGAGGTGCCCGCCGCGCGGAAGGTAATTGACTTCCTCTCCCGGCGGGCGCGGGAGATGATGCCGCGAACGTCGTCCTCGTCCGCCGGCGTCAGCACCTCCTCCGGAAGGAGCCGGTAGAACCCGGCGTCGGTTCCCCATGCGAGCCTGTCGATGTAGCGTTTCATGTGCGTCCTCCCGTCTTCTATGATCCCTTTCATAAAAAAGACGCAGCCTCCGCGAGGCCGCGTCTTTTTCAGCCGGTCAAAGGCGCCGGCGTCACATGCCGCCGCGCCCTCGCAGCGTGCCGTGGCGCAGGAAGCCGTCGTACTTGCGCACCAGGAGGTGCGATTCCATGATGCGCAGCGTGTCGAGCGCCACGCCCACGATGATCAGGAGCGAGGTGCCACCGAAGAACGACGCGATCGCCCACGGCACGTCCATCGCGCCCATGAGAATCTCGGGCAGAAGGGCCACGCAGAGGAGGCCGGTGCCGCCGATGAGCGTCACGCGCGTCATGAGCGCGTCGAGGTACTCGGCCGTCGCGCGGCCGGGGCGGATGCCAGGCACGTAGCTGCCGTCGCGCTTGAGGTTCTCGGATATCTCCACCGCGTTGAACTGCGTAGCCACCCAGAAGAATGCGAAGAACATGATGCACACGGCGTAGAGGATCATGTGCGTGGCGGACGCGCCCTGCAACTGCTGGCCGAAGCCGTGCAGCCAGTCGAGCACCGCCGATTTGCCCGTGGGGATCTTCATGAGCAGGACGGCCGGGATCTGGAGGAGCGGCTGGGCGAAGATGATCGGCATCACGCCCGTGTAGTTAACCCTCAGCGGCATGAACGTCTGTTGCATACCGTAGGTGTTGCCGCCGCCCATCGAGCGGCGCGTGGAGTGGATGGCCACCTTGCGGACGCCCTGCGTGAGCATCACCGTGCCCATCACCACCACGAAGCCGAAGAGCAAGAGGAGCGCAAGCTCCACGGGGGAGCGCACCGCCGCCACGCCGTCCATGCCGAAGTAGCGCTGCCACGCGCTGATGATCGCCTGCGGCAGGCGGGACGTGATGTTGATCATGATGATGAGCGAAGCGCCGTTGCCGATGCCGAACGTGGTGATCTGGTCGGCGAGCCACATGACGAAGAGCGCGGCGGTGGTCATTCCTATCACCGTCATCAGCTGGAACCCGAGCCCCGGGTTCGCCACGATCTGCACGTTCGCGAACGCGGGCGAGAGGGCCGAGGGATGCATGAGCGCCGTCGCGATGCCCCAGGACTGCACGACGCAGAGGACGATCGTGAGGTAGCGCGTGATCTGCGCGAGCTGCTGGCGGCCGCTCTCCCCTTCCTTCTTGAGCTTCTCAAGGGACGGGATCACGGACGAAAGCAGCTGGATCACGATCTGCGCCGAGATGTACGGCCAAATGGAGAGGAAGCCGATGGCGCACTGGCCGAGGGCGCCGCCGGTGAACACTTCAAACCAGTCGAAGAGCCCACCACCGCCGGAAGAGGTGCGGATATCCTCCAGCGTCTTCTGCAGAGTCTGCCAGTCCACACCGGGCGTGGGGATCTGCGAGACGAGACGGCACACGGCCACAAGGCCGAGCGTGATCAATATTTTCTTGCGCAGTTCAGGAATCTTGAACGCGTTCGAGAAGCCTTTGAACATCGACATCTTGACTTTTACTCCATTGAAACTATCTGGTTCTTTCGGAAAAGAGAGTGTATTTTAGCAAATTTCAGGCCGTCTGTATATCCCCTATATGCTTTTTTCTAGAAAAGCGGTCTAGCGACATAAAAGCGGCGATTTATGCTTTATTTGCCAAATCACCCGTACTTCTAGTGAAGAAACGGCATGCAAAGACTAGCAGCGCCACACCCACAAGATAGGCAACGGACAGAGAAGAAAGCCCGGTCGCCATGGAATACTGCGCCTTCACCCAGCCGAGAACTGTCGGCGAGAAACATCCGAACAGGAATGCGATCATCAGGTTGAAACCTGCCGCCGAGGCATGGTAGCGCGGCTCGACCACGTCGAAGAACGCGGCGAAGTTGTTAGAGTCGTAGGCTCCGCGGAATACTCCGAAGAGGAACATCGCGATGCAGCAGACCATGTATGACGTGGCCTGGGACATAAGAAAGATGAACGGCGCGCCGAGGAGAAGCCCTCCGCCTATAACCCAGAACCGGATCGTCGGGCACCGCTTGACAAGCCTGTCGCCGATGCGGGAGCCGATCACGATGCCGAGCGCGGCGCCAAGATAGTGCCACAGGACAGCGTTGAGCCCTGCAGACGCCTTGCTGACACCGAACGCCTCGGAGAGATAGTTCGGCATCCAAGTCTTGAAGCCCACATCCACATACACCTCCATACCGAGGGCCAACGCGATCAGGACGGCGGCGGGCTTGGCGAACATCGCCTTCAGCGCCGCCCCTATCGTCACGCGGTCCGAGGCGGCCGGCGAGGCCGCGCTCTTCGTGTTGCGCAACGTCAAAGCCAGAACGACCGCCCAGCAGATGCCCAGCACGCCCAGCGCCTTGAACGGCAGCCGCCATCCCTCCGCCCCGAGCCCCGCGAACCATCCGGCAAGCCAGCTGCATCCGATCACTCCCACGTACATGCCTAGCTGGAGGATCGAAAGCGCCGTAGCCTTGGAGTCGGCGTGGAGCTGCGAGATCAGAGAAGTCGAAGAAGGATAGTAGAACGGCTGGCCGAATCCGTTCACAAGCCCGTAAGTCACGATCAACGCACCGATGCACGTCACGAATCCGGACGTCAAGATCCCCGCGCTGAAGATCGCCACTCCTATCACCACCATCCACTTGCGGCTGAAGAGATCCGCCGCGAAGCCCGCGAACGGAATGGTCAGCCCGTACATGAGAGTGAACACCGTGCTCACTAGCCCAAGCTGGACGTCCGTCGCGCCCACGGCGCTCTGGATAGAGCCGAGGAGCGGACCGTATATCTGCCGCATTCCCTGCTGCAGGAAGAACGCCACCCACAAGAGGGCCAGCGCAAACCATTTGTAGTCTATCTTCTTCATTTCTCGAATCCGTATTTTTCACCTTTATCTGAAAGAAGCCTCGCCCCGCCGTCCATGACGATGCAGGCACCAGTTATCGACGCCGCGGCAGGCGAATCGAGGAATATCACCGTCTGCCCCACCTCCTCCGGCTTCACCCAGCGCCGGAGAGGAATCTTGTAGTATGTGGTCTCCTTCTCGTCGAGCCGAGCGGCGCCCGTGTCGGTCCATCCCGGGGCGATGGAGTTACAGCGGATGCCGTACTTCGACATCTCGAGGGCGATGTGCTTCACCATCTTGACGAGCCCCGTCTTAAGCGCGCCATAGGCCGACGCCCTCGCGAACTGGCAGTAGGCATTGTTCGACGCGATCGCCACGATGTTGCCGCCGCCCGCCTCCGACATCATCTTCGCCGCCTGCTGCATGCAGAAGTACGGCGCACGGAAATCGACGGCATAGTTCCTCTCGAACGCCTCAGGCGTCATCTCCAGGAACGGCGCGAGGAGCGTGATCCCGGCGTTGTTCACGAAAAGATCGAGCCGGGGGTAGTCCCTGCGAAACGCGTCGAACATCGCGCCGATCGCGGCGATGTCGCAGAGGTCGGCCTGATAGACCTCCGCGCGGCGGCCGAGGGCGCGTATCTCGGCGGCGGCGCTCTCCGCCCCCTCGCGCGAGGCGTTGCAGTGAAGAGCCACGTCGTAGCCGGCTTTCGCCAGCTCCAGCGCAATGGCACGGCCGATGCCAGTGCCGGCGCCGGTGACAAGTGCGTTTCTAGGCATGTCTGAACCTCGGGGCGGTGAGTGCGTAGTATTCCTCGAAAAGCTTCTCGAACTCGTCGTCCACTGAGAACGTCGGGCGGCGGCAGACGTCCGTCGCTATGATGCCACGCTTGCAGAGTATCTTCTTCTCGAAGTAGATGATCTCCTCCACGTTCTGCCGGATGTGGTTCAGAATCGGCAGTATGAAGTTGTGCGCCTCGATGGCGCCCGCGCGGTCGCCGGCGAAGTACTTGTCGTAGATGTCGAGGTAGAGGTCGAACATGGAGCAGCCCGGCATCGCGCCCACGGCCCCGCGGTCGAACGTCTCGAGCATCTGGTATCCCGCGTTCCCGGCGAAGACGCGGATCCTGTCGCCCAGCATCCCTATGAGACTGGAGATGTACTTCCCCGCCGGCTTGCACTCGATCTTGTAGTAGATCACGTTCGGCGACTCCTCGGTGAGCTTGGCGAAGACCCCGGGCGCGATCGCCACGCCCGTCTGCTCCGGCGCATATTGCATCATCACCGGGAGGTTCGGCACGGACTTGGACACTGCAAGGGCGTGCTGGTAGATGAGGTCGGCGCCGGGCTTCAGGAAGAACGGCGGCAGGAACATCATGCAATCGGCCCCCGCCGCCTCTATCTCCTTCGCAAACTCGATCGCGTTTGCGGTGGAGTGGCGCGTGTTCGAGACTATCACCGGCACGTTGTGCCTGTGCGCCTCGTCTATGGTCACGCGCATCATCTCGCGCTGCTCTGCCTCGTTGAGCTTGTAGTATTCGCCCGCGATGCCGAAGAGCGTGAGCGCGTGGCACCCACCCTTGGCAAGCGTCGCCACGAGATTCCTGAGCGAATCGTAGTCCACCGACTCGTCGGCCGCGAACGGCGCGGCCACGATCGGACAGATTCCTTTGATGAGATTTATGTCCATTATCTTCTCCGTGATTGCAGCGGTCTGTTCCAGAGACACGGAACATTATACCATATTTCCCCACCTCAGTCGCATAGCCGACAGACGGGATCCTGCTGACTTCACTTGCGGTCAGGCATGCGCGAGAGGCCGTCCACCGACGGCGGCTCCGCTTCGTACACCGAGAACGCATGCGTTATGTTGGCGTCAGCACCTCCGTCCCATCGCAGCGTACAGGCGCGGAACACGACACTGTCCGCCCTCTCGATGCGGATCGCACCGTTGTTTCCACTCGACAGCTTGCCCGCCTCGCGGTCCTCCACCGGCCCCCCGCGAGATCGCACTGGACGGAACGTGCAGTTGGCGAACGAGACACCCCGCACGCGCGTCTCGCCGCCGCCAGCCACCACGATGGGCATCTCGCCCTCGGCGTCGACGCCGTCGAAGCGGATGTCGCGCAGCGTCGCCTTCGAATCCGGCGAGCTCGCCCCAACAAAAATCGCCTGCGCCGTGTCCTTTATGCTGATCCGCTCGAACATGACGTCCAGTATGTCCACGCCCTTCTTGGGCTTCTTCCCGTAGCAGCACTGCACATGGAGGCCGCGCCCGGCGTGTTCAATCTTCATGTCGGAGACTCGAACATTCCGGATCGTACCGTCGCCCACCCCCACTCGCACTCCGTCCGCCGAGACGCGGCAGACGATGTTCGACACTCGCACGTTCTCGCACACCTTCGCGGGATTCTTGAGGCGCGCAGGCGAACCGCGGATCGCGATAGCGTCATCGCCCGTCACGATGTCGCAGTCGCCTATCCTAACATTCCGGCAGGAATCGACGTCGAAGCCGTCGGTGTTGAGGTTGCAGAGGCCGTTCCGCACGGTCACACCGCCGACCGTCACGTTCTCGCATCCGTGGAAGAAGCAGCTCCAACAGCTCATGTCACGGAACGTGACGTCCCGCACCGACACGTCCCTGCATTCGATGAACACGATCTCCTGCCCGGGGCGGGCCTGATGCTTGTAGTCGCGCGCGTTGATGCCGCCGTCGCGCCAGCACACCTTGCCGCGGAACATCGGCTTATCCGCGAAGAAGGCGCGTCCATTGCCGTCGATTACGCCGCGCCCCGTGATCGACACGCCTTTCTTCTCCAGTACGAGGATCAGATGCTTGGCACTCCAACCTTCGTTCACGCTGCACCAGTTCTGAGGGTAGGCGTCGGGCTCATTGTAGTCGGCCAAGTCGGGACTCCCCAGCAACGTCGCGCCCTTCTCCAGATGGAGCTCCGTGTCGTCGCCGAGGAAGATGGATCCGATAAGGTAGGTCCCCGGCGGCACGACCACACGCCCGCCCGTCCCGGCGCAGGCGTCGAGTGCGCGCTGCACGGCGGCCGTGTCCTTCGTACGACCGTCGCCCACAGCCCCGAATGCGCGCACGTCGTGCGTCGCCGCCGAAAGGCCCGCGCAGAACGCCAAAATCGATCCTAAGATCATCATTCTTTTCATCTCTCTGCCTTGTCCATAACTTAATGTTGCCACTGTGAAAATGTTGCCGATTCCCAATGTTGCCAATTCCCAATACACTCAGACCCAAATTGTACATTGGAAATTGGCAACTGGCAACATTGGCAACACTGGCAACATTTTGATTGGTTCACGAAAGTCATCCGCATTTACATTCCCGTGCGAAGTACGAGCGGCGGGCGCTAAAGATACTTCAAATCGCAGCCTTCGTTGGCCTGAAGCACGTTGTCGATGAAGTTGCGCACGAATCCGCGCTTGATGTCGGGATGCTCCTTGAGCTTCACGCCCTTGAGCCGCTCGGCGATCTCGGCGTCCGGAACGTTGAGCTGGATGAGATTCCTCTCCACGTCGAGCGTGATCGTGTCGCCGTCGCGCACGGCCGCGAGCGGTCCGCCCGCCGCGCTTTCTGGCGCGACGTGCAGGACGACGGTCCCGAACGCCCCGCCGGACATGCGCGAGTCGGTGATGCGCACGTAGTCGTGGATTCCCCTTCGCGAGAGCTTCGGGGGTATCGGCATGTAGTTGCCGAACTCCGGCATCCCCGGCGCGCCCTTGGGTCCATACCCCCTAAGGACTATCACCTTGTTCTCGTCCATGTCCGAGTCGTCGTCGAGGAGGTACTTCTCCGCGGCGGCCAGATTGTCGAATACGCGCGCCTCGCCCGTGTGCTTCAGAAGATTCGGCGATGCGGCGGAGCGTTTTATCACGGCGCCGCCCGGCGCAAGGTTGCCCTTCAAGACGGCAATGCCGCCGCTCGGCGCGATCGGATTGTCGAGCGGACGGATCGTCTCGCGGTCGTAGGCGTAGTCCACCTCGGCGAGATTCTCGGCGACGGTTCTGCCGCTGACCGTGGGACAACTTCCGTCAAGCATAGGCAGCAATTCCTTCATCAGCGCCGGAACGCCTCCCGCATTGCGGAACTCCATTCCAACAGTGCCCTTTCCATGCGGCTTGACGTTCACGAGAAGCGGCGTCTTGCGGCTGATCTCGTCGAACTCCATAAGATCGAGCGGTATCCCCGCGCGGCGGCAGATGGCCTTCAAATGGATGAGAAGGTTCGTGGAGCCGCCCGCCGCCATCAGTACCTTGATCGCGTTCGTCACTGAGCGCTTCGTGACGATGTCGGAAGGCTTCACACCCTCCTCCACGAGCCCAACTATGCGGCGACCGGTCATCTCGGCGATGCGCAGCTTCTCGCTGGACACCGCGAGCGACGACGCCGAGTACGGCAGCGCAAGGCCCAGCGCCTCGACGACCGTCTGGCACGTGTTCGCAGTCCCCATTATGGGGCAGGCGCCCACCGAACCGTATAGGCAACCCTCTCGCTTCGACACGTCATCAAGCGACATCTCGCCGGACGTGTACTTCTCCCAGAGCTTGAAGCTGTCCGTGCCGCAGGCGAGCGACTCGCCCTGGAAGTTCCCCGGCAGCATCGGCCCGCCGGGAAGGTAGATGGTCGGCTTGTCGGCCGACACGGCCGCCATCACCTGCGCCGGAACGTTCTTGTCGCAGGAGCCCATCAGAACGATCCCGTCGAACGGCTGGCGCGCGATAAGCTCCTCGGTGGTCATCGACAGAAGATTGCGATAGACCATGGACGAGATGTCGAAGAACACCTCGCAGATGGACATCGTGTTCATTTCGAGGGGGAATCCCCCCGCCGCCCACACGCCGCGCTTGACCGCCTCGGAGAGCATGCGGAAGTTGTAGTGGCCGGGGTTCGTCTCGCTCCACGTGTTGACGATGCCGATGAGGGGTTTTTCGATGTCCTCGTCCGTGTAGCCCATCGTCTTCAGCAGGGCGTTGCGCAGCAGCCCCTGGCGGGTCCCGCGCCTCTTCCATTTCTCAGAAAAGTTGTTTTCCATTTTTCCCTCTCTATATCAATGATTGCCGGATCGGCTCTGCTTTTCACTTCGCGCCGCCGAACAGGCGCTCGGCGTCCGCCACCATTCCGGCGCCGCCGGACACCTTGTTCGCGATCCACTCCACGTTCTTGCCGCCTCCCTCGTACAGCTTCTCGCATTTCGCCCCTCCGTTGAAGTCGCTGAACGCCACGCAGAGCTTCCCGCCGCGATGCACGATCGCCGTCGATTTGCGAAGTCCCATGCGCGGGTTGTTGTAGAACCCACTGCTTATGATGGTGGCGCCGTTGCGCACGTCGAAGCCGATCTCCGCGGTGTCCGCGTAGCAGCCGTCGAAGACGTTGGCCCATCCCGTGCACTCAAACGCCGTGGAGCAGGGCAGCATCTCGGGAACGCCCCTCGCGAGCTGCGCGCGCTCGTCCTCGGCGGTCCACTTCCGCGCACTCTCCATCTTCTTGCGCCTCGCATATGCGTCCGACCACTCCTTGAACCCCATCCCCTTCGGCGGCACGGTACCGCCCCAGATGTGGCAGCGCGTGAAGCGGTTGGAGCCGCCGGTTACACGGATGCCCTTCGTGTAGTCCACGATTATGCAGTCCGTGAAATGGCAGTCGCACACCTGGCACTCGATGCCCACGTTTCCGGCGAGCCCGCTCTTCGTGGACTTGCAGTAGACGTTGTTGGCGATAAGCTCGTAGAGATGGCCGCCCGTCTCGCGCGTGACACAGAGCCCGGTGACGAGACCGTTGTGGAGGGAGATGTCCGCAAGCGTGAAGTGGTGGGCGTTGGCGATGGCGAGGCAGCTGGCGAGGCCGTTGCCGTCGATGTCGCCGCCCTTGATGAAGAGGTTGAGGTTGTCGTAGACCGAGCCGTCCGGGTTGTAGACGGAGAGCGCGTGGTAGTCCGCCGCGCCGTCCCAGAACACGACGTACTTCATCTTCTCGCGCGCCACAAGATGCGCGGCTGGGTGCATCGAAAGCGAGCAGCGGTTGGTGATGTGGAGCATGGCGGCGATGTCGTATTCGCCCTTGGGGACGTGCAGCACGCCGTTAGGCGCGGCGGCGACGGCGCGCATGAAGCGCGGAGCGTCGTCCGTCTCGCCCGCCAGCCGCGGGAAGTCCGCGAGGTTCACGTCCCATTCGCCGGACGCGCCGAACGCCGTCAATGCAGACAGGAGAACGCATGAGAAGAGTCCCCTGCCTCGTGGGCTTGTAATGAACTTCATGACTGTCTTTTTCATCTGTATCCTCCAAATCAATTTACAACGACTTCCCCTCTGTATTGGCGGGCTTGAGATTGGTCTCAGCCACCTTCAGCCGGATGTCGGCGACGATCCCGGCCACTTTCTTGTTGTTGGCGGCGAACACGCCGACTGTCTTCATTTGCATTTTCTCTCCTTGAAAGTCGAGGGGGCGTTTCTCATGCCTCTATTATACCATATTCAGACACGAACCGCTTGCCGCCCGCGCGCTTTTCTGTTAAAATCCATGGCACGGCAAAATGCCGGACAACCATGAAAAGGACAGTCAACATGAAGGCAATGCTCTTTCTCGCCGCCGGAGCGGCGGCTCTTTCGGCTTCTGCGGCGGCGGTCTCCCTCGCGCCCTACGGCGACGTGCGCCTCAAGGGACCAATCGGCGACAAGCTCGAAAAGATGATACAAAACCACGTGGTGGCCACGGACACCGAGTACATCACCGCCCCCTTCCTTGAGAAGGCCGAGCGCCGCGGCTGGTGGCAGACGGAGTTCTGGGGCAAGTACATGCACTCAGCCATGCCGTACTGGACCTACACCGGCGACGCCCGCCTCAAGGCCCAGATCGACGCCGGCCTCGACAACATCCTCAAGAGCCAGGAGCCCTCCGGCTACATCGGCAACTATCCCGACGAGCTGCGCTGCGGCGGCGGGTGGGACGTGTGGGGCATGAAGTACACCATGATGGGCCTCATGCACTACTACGACGGGGAACGGGGAACGGGGAACGGGGGACGGGCGGACAAGGCCCTCGCCGCCTGCCGCCGCCTCTGCGACTACGTGATCTCCCAGCTCGGGCCCGACGGCGCGCGCGGACGCCACCTCTGGGAGACCGGCAGCTGGTGCGGCTACGCCAGCTCCTCCATCCTCGAGCCCGTCATGTGGCTCTACAACCGCACCAAGGACAAGAAGTACCTCGACTTCGCCGACTACCTCGTGAAGGACATGACGGAAGTCGAGGCCGGCCCGCGCCTCCTCGACCTGGCCCTCAAGGGCATCTCCGTCGCCGACCGCAACGGCCACGGCAACAAGAAGGCCGAAGGGTGGCCGGGCGGCGGCTACGCCGGCAAGGTGAACCGCCGCAAGGCGTACGAGATGATGTCCTGCTACCAGGGCCTCCTCGAATACTATCTCGTGAAGGGCCGCAAGGACCTCTTCGACGCCGCCGTCGCCTCCTGCGACCAGATCATCCGCGACGAGATCAACATCGCGGGCGGCAGCGCCTCTTCGGAGCTCTGGTTCCACGGCGCCGAAAAGCAGCATCTCCCCTACACGCGCCTCCAGGAGACGTGTGTGACCACCACCTGGATGCGCTTCGCCGAGAAACTCCTCGAACTCACCGGCAACCCCAAGTACGCCGACGAGCTGGAGAAGTCCTTCTACAACATCTACCTCGGCGCGTTGAACCGCTCCTGCACCGAGTTCGCCGCCTACGTGCCGCTCAACGGCTACCGCTACTCCGGCCACCACCACTGCTACATGCACACCAACTGCTGCAACGCCAACGGGCCGCGCGGCTTCCTCGCCTTCCTGCGCGCGCTCTTCTGCGCGAAGGACGACACGGCGATCATGAACTTCTACGTCTCCGGCAAGGAGAGGATCAAGCTCCCCAAGAGCGGACGCGAGGTGAAGTTCGAGTCCTACGCCACCTATCCCAAGAACGGCTACGTGCGCCTCACAAACCGCACCGTCGAGACGGGAGAGTTCACTCTCGCCCTGCGCATCCCGGCCTGGAGCGCAAAGACCGCGATCAAGGTGAACGGGAAGGACGTGAAGGACGCGATCAAGCCCGGCACCTACTTCAACCTCTCGCGCACATGGACGATCGGCGACGTGGTTGACATCTGGTTCGACATGGCCGTGAAGGTGCATACTCTCGACCACTACCTCGCGTTCTCGCGCGGCCCCATCGCCCTTGCGCGCGACACGCGCTTCGCGGACGGCCCCATCGACGAGGTGTTCCGCATCAACTCGGTGAACCCGAAGAACCCGCCCGTCTTCACGCCGGCGCGCAGCCCGAACGACGACATCTGGATGGCGTTCACCGCGTCGCTCCCCGTCGGCTCGCATCATGAGAACCCTGATGGCCAGACGAACCCCACGATCCATTTCTGCGACTACGCCTCGGCCGGCGATCTCTGGGAGCCCGGCAACGCATACCGCGTGTGGTTCCCCGTGGAATATCATCCGTGACAGACGTCCAAGGCGCGTCTCATATGAAGCGCAGTATCGCGGGCGTGACGTCCACTAGCGACTTCACATGGGCGCGCAGCTCCGCCTCTCCGGGGCCGAAGGCGATGAACGGCACTGGATTGCGCGTGTGGCCGCGTTCGTCCATACATTCGACATTGCCATGGTCTGAGGTCATCACGAGCGTGATGCCGGCGGCCTCTACGAGACGGACTAGGGCGGCGAGGAAGCGGTCGTAAACGCGCAGCACGGCGCAGGCGCGCGTGTAGTCCAGCGTGTGACCTGAGACGTCCGTCTGGAAGAACTCGTAGAGGGTGAAGTCGTGCGCGCGCGCAAGCTCGAAGAGGTGGAGCGCGGCCGCCTCTGGGGGGATCACGGGTATGTCGGGATAGCGGTCCTGGATCGTCTCGCGCGTGAGATCCTGCATCACGGCCTGGTCATCCATGAGATCGTATGCCGTCGAAATCACCTCTGGGGTGGTGAGGGCCATGACGGTGGTCACGCTCTTGAAGCGGCGGGCGGCCAGCTCGTCGACGTCCTCCACCAGATACGCGTCGGCGAACTTCACCTTCCGGCCCATGCGCTTCAAATAGAGAAATAAGTTTCCTTCTTCGATCTTCCTGCGCAGAGAAGGACCCGGGAACCCTTCGCAGTGCCTGCCCATGAACACGGGCGCGTTCATGCCGGTGAACATCGTGGCCTGTCCGGTGGCGGACTGCGGAAGGCCGTCGACCAGCAGATTCGCGTCGATCGGCGTCGAATGCCGCGCCAGAAGCCTGCACAACGCGGGGCAAACCTCAGGGTTGACTGGGTTGTCGGCCGCAGGGGGCCTCAATCCCACGCCGTCGATGAAGAGGAAGAGTATCTTCACAGTCCGTAGGACTTCATGTCCCTCTTGAGCTCTTCACTCGTCACCTTGTCGTCCTTGGCCTTCTTGACGGCCTTGGCGTAGTGCTCCTTGGCGAGGGCCAGATACCTGTCGGCCTCGGCCGCGTCGCCGGCCTTGCGCGAATAGATCGAGCAGCGCATGAAGTTGCGGGCCATGATCCAGTCCTTCGAGTAGAGCGCCCCCGTGGTCTGGTCGTATTCGTCGTCGTGCTCGCCCATCTCCTCGGAACGGAGGTATTCGTCGAACACAAGCAGCTGCTTCACGACCTCCTTTGCGCTCTCCGCGACCTTGGCCGCATCCTTGGAGGAGTCGCATGCCAACATGGCCTTGTGGGCGCGCAGCTTGGCGACCGTACCGCGGGTCCATATCTCGGAGTGGCCGGGGAGACCCTTCTCTATGAGGGCGATTGCACCGTCGAAGTCATTGAGGAAGAAGCAGGCGTCCACCTGGCGTTCGCGCAGGGTGATGCGCTCCTCCTCCGTGCAGCGCGGATAGAGCATTTGGGAGAACGCGAGCAGCTCCTTGAGGCGCGGGGCGTCGGCGGTCTCGGCGGTGCCGCGGCCGGCGAAGCGGTAGAAGGCGTCTTCGGCGATCTGGCCGATGAAGTCCACGGGCACGCGCGTCTCGTAGCTGAGATGCATCCACGGGAACTTGCCGTTGAAGCGCGCGGTGAAGAACCTCTCGTCGGCGAGCTTGCGGAGGAACGGCAACACCTCTTCGTCCTTGCAGTTCTTGAAGTCCGCGTTGGCCTTCTTGCAGGCGTTTCGCCTGTCCTGCGGCAATTCACGGATGGTCCAGCAGTAGTACACGCCGCCGGCGAGGGATGCCAGCACGACCGCAAGCAGGACGGTTTTCTTGATTATGTTGCTCTTCATTGAAAATCCTTTCCTCTAGTTTTCGCCAACATTATACCCGAATTATTCCCAGCTTTCAATCGCAATCGGCGCAAAACCGGGCGGCGGGGCCATTCCGGCCTGTTTTAAATGTCCGCCGCCATGGCGAACTGCGCAGGCCGGCCTACGTGCGACATCCCCTTGCACGGCGTTTCTATTTATAGTATCATATAGCCCACGGAGAAACAAGAATATGACAGACCCAATGCCATACAAGACCTACCTTTCAGAGGACGAGCTGCCGACGGCGTGGTACAATCTCCGCGCCGACATGAAGACAAAGCCCGCTCCCCTCCTCAACCCGGCGACGCTCAAGCCAGTCACCGCGGAGGAGCTCGAGCACGTCTTCTGCAGGTCCCTCGTGGCCCAGGAGCTCGACTGCGACACGCCCTTCATCCCGATTCCGGACGAAGTGCAGAAATTCTACCGCATGTTCCGCCCCTCGCCCCTGGTGCGCGCATACTTCCTCGAACGCGTCCTCGACACCCCCGCCAAGATATTCTACAAGTTCGAGGGCAACAACACCTCCGGTTCCCACAAGCTCAACAGCGCCGTGGCCCAGGCCTACTACGCGAAGGCGGAGGGTCTGAAAGGCGTCACCACCGAGACGGGCGCCGGGCAATGGGGAACCGCCCTTTCGATGGCCTGCGCCTTCTTCGGCCTCGACTGCCAGGTGTACATGGTGAAGTGCTCCTACGAGCAGAAGCCCTTCCGCCGCGAGGTGATGCGCACATACGGCGCGCAGGTGACGCCGTCCCCCTCCATGAAGACGAACGTGGGACGCGCCATCAACGCCGCCCACCCCGGCACCACCGGTTCGCTCGGCTGCGCCATTTCGGAGGCCGTAGAGGCCGCCGTCTCGCAGGAAGGCTACCGCTACGTGCTTGGCTCGGTGCTCGCCCAGGTACTGCTCCACCAGTCCATAATCGGCCTCGAGGCGCACACCGCCTTCAAGAAGCTAGGCGTGAAGCCCGACGTCGTGATCGGCTGCGCCGGCGGCGGATCAAACCTGGGCGGCCTGATCGCCCCGTTCATGGGAGAGAAGCTACGCGGCGAGGCCGACTACCGCTTCATCGCCGTCGAGCCCGCGAGCTGCCCGTCGCTGACGCGCGGCAAGTACGCCTACGACTTCTGCGACACCGGCCGCGTGTGCCCGCTCCAGAAGATGTACACGCTCGGCCACGACTTCATCCCGTCCGCGAACCACGCAGGCGGACTCCGCTACCACGGCATGAGCGCAATCCTCTCCGAGCTCTACGCCCAAGGGCTGATGGAGGCGCGCGCCGTGGAGCAGACCAGCGTGTTCGCCGCCGCCGAGCAGTTCGCGCGCGTGGAGGGGATCCTCCCGGCCCCGGAGTCCAGCCATGCGATACGCGCGGCGATCGACGAAGCCCTCCGCTGCAAGAAGGAGGGCAAAGAGGAGACGATACTGTTCGGCCTCACCGGGACGGGCTACTTCGACATGCTGGCGTACGAGCGCTACAACGACGGTTCGATGTCCGACCACATTCCAACCGACGACGAAATCGCCGCCAGCCTGGCAAGCCTGCCAAAGGTCTGAAGCGCCGCGCCCGACGCAAGAAAAGATCCGGCGCTCCGCAGAGGCGGGGCGCCGGATTTTCATGCTGCGTCGCTTTCGCGACGCGCGCGCGGCACGGACAATCAGAGCTCGCGGATGAAGATGTTGCGGAACTCGAGAGGATCTCCGTGGCACTGCAGCTCGATCTGCTCGCAGGAGTAGATCGGGCTCTTGCGATCCCAGTAGTTCTCAAGCGTAACGTTGTCGACGACGAGCACGCCGTTCAGCCACACGCTCACCTTCTCGCCCACCATGCGGATACGGAAGCGGTTCCAGTCGCCGATCAGATTGTCGGCGATCGAGAGCGCCTTCGAGGGATTCTGCTTGTTGTTGTAGAGCCCGCCGGAGCCGATGTGCCACTGGTTGTGGGCGTCCCAGATCTGGACCTGGGGCGAGCCGCGCAGGTAGAGGCCGGAGTCACCGGTGACGGAGACGAGGCGCCAGTCGACGTACATCTCGAAGTCCTTGTAGTCCTTGGCCGTGGCGAGGGAGTAGCCGCCCTGGAAACCGTCGAAGAAGAGCGCGTTGTCGCGGATGTGCCAGTGTTCACGCATCTGCTCGTCGGCGACCTTCTGCATCTCGGCGCGCTTCTCGGGGGTGGCGGCGTGGCGTACCGGCGGCCTGTCGAACTTGTCCTTGGTGGTGACGCCCTTCCAGTTCGTGAAGTCCTTGCCGTTGAAGAGCTGCGTGAAGCCCGCAGGGGCCTTGTTGAGGCAGGGGCAACCGCCCACCTTGTAGTCGGCGCCGACCTCCTTGATGCGAATGTTGCGCCACTTGACGGCCGCACCATGGCCGAGCCAACCGAGCTTGCCCGTCTTGTTGTGGAGGCCGGGATGCGCCTTGTGGTCGGGGGTGTCGGTGCCGTCGCCCTTGATGTCCTTGATGTCGGCGTCGATGATCATGTAGCCGTTGAGTATCACCTGGATGGTGGTTCCGATCACGCGAACCTCCTCGAAGTTCCACATGCCGGGCTTGCGGACGTAGCTGCCGCCGCCGGTGAAGTTCTTCTGCTTGCCCCATATCTGCTTGTCGAAGTTGTCGCGCAGGGAGGGGACTATGCCGTACACGGAACCGCAGTACTGGTAGGGCTTCAGCTTGTCCTTCTTCGCCTCGGAGTCGTAATACGCGCTGCCGCCGTCGTCGAGGAGCTGCAGCTCGCACATGCCCCAGTAGGCGGCGTCCTTGCCGAGTGGGCAGCGGATGCCGACGCCGTTGTTGCCGTTAGAGGGCATGCAGAACTCGAAGCGGAGGATGAAGTTCTCGTAGTCGCGGTCGGTGAGGAGCTGCCCGGCACCCTTGCGCTTGGGGTCGAGCGTGAGGTTGCCGTCCTGGTCAACGTAGTAGGCGGTCTCGGCGCCGCTCCAGCACCAGCCGGAGAGATCCTTGCCGTTGAAGAGGGACTTGAAGCCCTCGTCGGGCACCTTGTCCGAATAACTGCCGCATTCTGCGTGGCACAGACCGGCACAGGCGACGGCCATGGCCGCCAGAAACGTCATTTTCATGTGTTAGCCTTTCTTGTGGTTTTGAAAAACATCTCTATTATACCATTTGCCGCAACGGCATGCACTATGGTATAATAGTGAAAAATTTTCCGAAGAAGAGGAAGAGGACAAGACGATGGCAAATGATTCATTCGCCCAGAAAGCGCAGAATTTCCAGAACAGGGGCCGCCAGGCACTGGAGTCGGGGCGCTACGAGCTCGCCATGGAGATGCTCATGGAGGCGTTGTCGTTCGCGCCCGACACGCTGGAGACGCGGCGGCTGCTGCGCGCCGCGCAGATAGCGAAATTCCGCCAGAGCCCGCCTTCGGGTCTCGCGAAGCTCGGCTACATCTTCGACCGGCAGAAGATCCTAAAGCTCGCCAAGCAGGGCAAGGGCGCCGAGGCGATGGCCGAGGCGGAGAAGCTTCTCTGCAAGAACCCGCTCGACCCCGACAACCTCGAGGCTGCCGTGAAGGCGGCCGAGGCGGCCGGCAAGCCCGAGGCCGCCGCGATCTCGATCGAAGCCGCGTACAGCTGCAACCAGGACGATCCCGCCCTCCTCGAGCGCGTGGCCACATACTACATGCTCGCGAAGCGCTTCGACAAGGCGCGCGACGCGTACGTGAAGCTCTCGCAGCTCAAGCCGGGCGACCAGAGGATCCTCCAGCTGCTCAAGAACTCCGAGGCCCAGGCCACGATGTCCGCCGGCTGGACCGACGCCGCCGGAAAGCGCGGCGGATTCCAGCAGCTCATCGCCGACAAGGAGCAGGCCAAGAAGCTCGACCAGGCCAACAAGGCAGTCATCACCGGCGACGACGCCGAGCAGCTCATCGCCGAGAAGAAGGCGCAGATCGAGCGCGAGCCGAACAACATGAACTACTACCGCGCGCTCGCGCGAATCTACGTGCAGAACAAGCGCTTCTCCGAGGCGGTGCAGACGCTCGAATCGGCGCTCTCCCTCGGCAGCGTGGACCCCGAGCTAGACCGAATGCTCTCCCAGGTGCGCGCGCAGGACTACGACGCCCGCATCGCCGCCCTCCGCGCCGAGGGCAAGGAGGAGGAGGCCGAGGCCCTGGAGGGCGAAAGGGACCAGTTCGTGTTCGACGACCTCTACGCCCGCGTGGAGCGCTACCCCAACGACCTGCGCCTCCGGTACGAGCTCGGCCTGCAGTACTACACATACGGCGACGCCGATCCCACATTCTACGACGAGGCCATCAAACACCTCCAGCTCGCGCAGAAGTCCCCCAAGGACCGCCTTTCCGCACTCTACTACCTCGCAATGTGCTTTCTGAAGAAGGGCCAGACGGATATGGCCATCATGCAGCTCGAGGCCGCGCGCGACCAGCTGCCCATGATGGACGACCTCAAGAAGAAAGTCGTATATCAGCTCGGCCTCTGCGCAGAAGAGAAGAAGGACTACGAGAAGGCGTACGCCTACTACAAGGACGTATACTCCTCGGACGTCACCTTCGAAGACGTCGGCGAGAGGATGATGAACCTCTCGAAGCAGATGTAGTCGCGCGCCTAGCGCCAAGCGCGCGGACCGGCGGTCACTTGGACTCCGGCCCCTCGGCGTCCCCGGACACTTCGACAGTCGGAGCCTCGTCCACCTCTTCGGCTGCGGCCACCGACACGGAGACGAGCGACGCCCCCTCCGAGAGGCGCACGAGCCTGACGCCCATGCCGCCGCGGCCTACCACCGCGATGTCGACAACGCGCTGGCGCACCATCAATCCGTCCGAGGTGATGGAGACGATCGTCTCGCTATCGCCCACCGCGTGCGCTGCCACCACGTGCCCGTTGCGCTCGGCGCCCTTGATCGCCACGACGCCCATGGCTCCGCGGTGCTTCGCTTCGTAGGCCGTGAACTCGGTGCGCTTACCGTAGCCGTTCTCCGTGGCCACGAGAAGCGTCTTGGCGTCGTCCACCACGTCCAGCGAGCAGACGGCGTCGTCCTGCCGCAGCTTGATGCCGCGCACGCCGCCGGCGGCGCGGCCCATGCGGCGCACCTCGTTCGAGTTGAAGCGCGTGCCGATTCCGTTCCTCGTGATCATAACCACGTCGTCGCCGGGCTTCACAAGGCGCACTTCCACGAGCTCGTCGCCATCTTCGATGAGAATGGCGCGGATGCCGTTGCGGTTCACATGCTTGAAGTCGCCGAGGAGAGTCTTCTTCACCGTTCCGCGGCGGGTGGCGAACATCACGTCCACGTCGCCCTCGAAGGAGCGTATTGGCAGGAACCGGAGCGCCTGCTCGCCCGGCTGCAGGTTGAGGAAGTTGACGAGCGGCTTGCCGAAGCTCTGGCGCGGGGCCTCGGGGATCTCGTAGGCGTCCTTGAGGAAGAGGCGACCGGTGTTCGTGAAGAACATGAGCGAATCGTGCGTCTCGGCCACGAAAACAAGGCGGATGAAGTCCTCCTCCTTCACCTGGGCGCCCTTGATGCCGCGCCCGCCACGGCCCTGCTCCTTGTACTCGGTGAGCGGCACACGCTTCACGTAACCCTTGTTGGAGAGCGTGATCACGCAGGGCTCGTCGGCGATCAGATCCTTGATGGAGACCTCGTTCTCGTCGGCGGCGATCTCCGTGCGGCGGCGGCCGGACGGCAGGGAGGCGAACTTCTCCTTGAGCATCGCGAGGTCGTCCTTGATGATCTGGTAGACGCGCGCGGGGCTGGCGAGGATCGCCTGGAGGTCCGCTATCGCGGCGAGCAGCGAGGCGAGCTCGGCCTCGAGCTTCTCGCGCTCGAGTCCCGTCAACTGGTAGAGGCGCATGTCGAGGATCGCGTTCACCTGCGGGGACGAGAACCGGAATGCCTCGACGAGGCGCGCGCGGGCCTCGTCGCGGTTCGCGGAGGAGCGTATGATGCGCACCACGTCGTCCATGTTCGCCTGTGCGATAAGGAGCCCGTCCAGGATGTGCTTGCGCGCCTCCGCCTTCTTGAGGTCGAACCTCGTGCGGCGGGTGATCACCTCGAAGCGGTGGTCCACGTAGCAGCGGAAGAAGTCCTTGAGGTTAAGCACCCTCGGGCGGCCGTGGTCGATCGCGAGCATGATGGCGCCGAAGGTCGTCTGCAGCTCAGTGTGCTTGTATAGGTGGTTTAGGACGATGTCGGCCACTGCGTCGCGCTTGAGCTCGACTATCACCCGGATGTCGGCCTTTGACTCGTCGCGGATGTCGGAGACGCCCTCGATCACCTTGTCCTTCACGAGGTCAGCCATGTGCTTGATCATCTCGGACTTGTTCACCGCATACGGAATCTCGGTAATGATTATGCGGTCGCGCCCGGGCTTCCACTCGCGCTCGATCTCCACCTTGCCACGGACGCAGAGCTGTCCGCGCCCGTTCTTGTACATGGCGAGGATGCCGTTGTGTCCGCAGATCGTGGCGCCCGTGGGGAAGTCGGGGCCCTTGACGAACTGCATCAGATCGTCTATGGAGCAGTCCCGGTTGTCCACGTAGTAGGTTATGCCGTCGCAGAGCTCGCCGAGGTTGTGGGGCGGGATGTTGGTGGCCATGCCGACGGCGATGCCGGAGGAGCCGTTGAGAAGAAGATTGGGGAGCTTGGCGGGCAGGACCGAAGGCTCGGTGAGCGTCTCGTCGAAGTTGGGCACCATGTCCACGGTATCCTTCTCGATGTCGTCGAGAAGCTCGTCCGTGACCTTCTGCATGCGCACCTCGGTGTATCGCATGGCGGCGGCCCTGTCGCCGTCGACGGAGCCGAAGTTGCCGTGCCCCTCGACGAGCGGCTGCCTGAGGGAGAAGTCCTGGGCCATGCGCACGATCGTCTCATAGACCGCAGAGTCGCCGTGGGGGTGGTATTTGCCGATCACGTCGCCGACGATGCGCGCAGACTTGAGGAACTTGGTGTTCCACGTGTTGTTCTGCCTGTACATCGAGAAGAGGCACCTGCGATGGACTGGCTTGAGCCCGTCACGCACGTCCGGGAGCGCCCGCCCGACGATCACGCTCATCGAGTAGTCGATGTAGTCTCGGCTCATCTCCTCTTCGATATCGACGTTCTCGAGCGTTCCGCCTGCCTCGGGTGCGGCCGCCTCCGCGGCGACGGCATCTTCGGCGGCGGACGTCGCTGCGGCGTCCTCCGCGGTTCCGGTGGTGTCTTCGTCTGCCATGCGCTATCTCTCTTGAATGATTTTGACTGTGAAGATTATACCATAATCCACGCGTCCGCGCACGATTTTTCCGCCCGTTTTTGTAATCGGTCAGTGAAGTGCATGGTCGTCGCTCCGAGGCGCATGGCGCGGTGGTCCTGTTCCGCTCACTCGCCTTGCGGCGAGTGCTCGTAAACGGCCCACCGCATCCATGCGCCTCTGCGCTC
>Ga0265299_10000384_pt1 | contig 55953 bp, 70 predicted proteins | sample AusTroGonzalo_MG_4_FD_193485 | JGI IMG/M metagenome (GOLD analysis project Ga0265299, IMG submission 193485) | Bovine rumen microbial communities from tropical cattle in Woodstock, Queensland, Australia - Gonzalo_02 | ecosystem: Host-associated > Mammals > Digestive system > Stomach > Rumen ...
TATCTTACTGCCTTTCTTTTGTAATACTTTCATATATATAAATCTCCTAATATACTAGACCGGGTCATACCCTATACGGTCGGGTCTGGTCGGGTCTGGTCGGGTCTGGTCGGGTCTGGTCGGGTCATACCCAAAGACCTACCCTTTTTGTAGTGGTTTCGGGTATATATAGAGGGAAAAATCACTGCCCTTTCGCATGAACGAGGTATGACCCCCGACCTGTTCGGGTCTGACCCCGACCTGACCCCTCGTTCGCTATCGCTCACTTGACCGGGTCGCACGCACAGGGTCGGTCATACCCAAGTGGCTGCAAACACTTGGGTATGGACCATACCCTTACTGTACCATACCGGAGGTATTGGCAAGGTACGTAAAGATCTGATGTGTTAGTGCTAACAATCTGGTAGTAAGAACCCTCCTGTACCAGTTATTAGTGGGGATCTGCTTGTCTGATAAGAACCTAGGATTATATCCTTTGGTTGAGATCCACATGTCCCCTATTACCAGGTTAGAACATCCTGTAGAAACAACGAAGTAAGGGACACCTGTATTGGTTTCACCTTTCTCAAGCATATAGAAATGGCCAAAAAAGGGCAAAATAGGGGCTAGATTGGGCTTTTCACCGGTTAGTAGTATATAGTACAATACCCATACCTTAAAAACCCAAATATTAGCTGTTTTACTTAAATATCTAGTCATAATTGAACCTCAAGTATGTTTTTCGGGGTGTACTACCTGAATATTGGGCATAAAGGTACCTGGCATCGTCCGCTAGGTGGGATATATAGCCCGCAAGGACCCCTGCCTGTTCACAAGAGACGTATCTTTCCCTGGTATTAAGGTCCCAGATCAGTAAACAACGTGGTGTACCGGGAGGATAACAGAGAAACCCTACCTCTCTACCAAATAAAGAGATCTTACAGTCCTGACCTGGACCGATCGTAGGGTGATACCATAACAGTCCGGGTCAAATATAATATAGTCATCTGGCCTGACCCATACAGACATGAGCCGGGTGATGATGGGACGCGGAGGGTTCTTATACTTATTTGAGTCCGGGAGATGGAGACACCAGCAAAGCCGTTCCAGGTTGTATGCTATACGCAGTAACCGGGGGTTGGTTGAGTAGAATCCGTAATCTTTCCGGCTGGATGATAGGAACCCGAGTCCTTCTCTAATGGTTGACATAACGTACGGTCCTTTCGTTCATAAGGGACGGACCATGACCCTGTGTAAATGGTACGTTCAGTGCCTTACCAAACAGCAAACCGAACTTAAGGATGGCTTTCTCCCAGGGATTATGAAGGGAGTTCACCACCGTTTTACATGGATTGCCATTATAAGATACGGACAAACGCTTAAAATCCAGTTCGAAGCAGAGACTAAACCTGCTCCATTCCCCTTTCCTGCCATGAACCCCGTCCGTTGTGTCACTGATCCAGTTAAACTTTAAGATCTGTTCATTGGTGTCCAGTTCAATGGAGTCCCGGAAGGCAGTACCATTGCTGGCGGTATGACCGGCCCCTATCCAGGTCAGGCCATCGCTGCGAGATTGTACCTTCACCTGATGTCCTATGTAGTGTAAGAATCTGTAGAATGTAACACTAGTGGGATCTAGCAGCTTGTGAAAGTAGTAAAGTGTCTTGAATATCAAAACAATCTGTTCATCAGGTAACCTTTTATACATGTTTGGTCCTCCCGAGTTTCTCCAGGATAAGGGCAAGCTGGTTCATGTAAGCCATCGAGCCCGGTATCTCCGGTATGTGTATTCTGTAAAAGACATTGCGAAACAGTAGAAAACACTGGCGAAAGTGCTCGTGTTCTACCTTCGCGTAAAGAAAGGGTTCTGTCCCTGCTCTTGAATAGTAGTACCTAAACTCATATATGTCACTGTTGTCTATTTCATACGCTACACTGTGCGTCAGGTATGGTCCCAGACCATCGGTCCGGCAGTCACAGATGTAGAACAGATCAGACATACTCCCAAAGTACATGCCTGCAAGGTTCATCTGTTTGTACTTGCAGCGGTAAAGAGCATGGACCAGGACCCGGAACGCATCCGTCCCGACCTTTGCCAGGCCATACCTGAATGGAGTAATCCAGTGATTGGGCATTGGTACATTAGTTAATAATTGGGTAATCTGGAGCTTTGCCATAAATAGTCCACTTCCTCCCTTGTAAATTATTGTAATAAGTATAAAACTCTTGCGGCAGCGGCGGGGTTCTCCAGTGCCAATAGGAATTAAAGTCCGCGGCAGGAGAATAAAACTTTAGATTCGGTGCCGGTTGCCGGTTGGTTAAATTGAGAAAACTAATCAGGTACTGCTTATACTCGGGGCCTAGCTTGTCAAGACGATGTACCATCTCAAGATCAAAGACCGTGAGTGTGGCTACCGTAGTGCGAAATGCTTTGCTTTCCGGTAAGAGTACCAGGAAATATACAGGTCCTCTGTTAATACGGGACTTGGTAAAGAAATCAAAATTCTCTTCGCACGGTTGACCACGAAAACCCAAGGCAGGCAGAAGACCAAAGTTATCAAAGTTGATATACCCAATCTCCATGTCCGTTTCCTGGAACATCTCATCTCCTTTATGAAAGAACCGGGCATCGGTATGGACCGTGTTACAGTACATCCCGTTCTTATAGGTCATTAGAAGAACACCGTGTCTTGCCTTAAGGTATGACCGGGCCAGACCGTAACCCGCTTCGGGATGACGGCCCGTACGAAGGTGATCCAAGAGTGAATAGATGGGCCTGACATCGGTGGTGATCCAGCCCCGTGTAAGGTCCCCGGAATAAGTACTCTTGAGTTCGCTAAATGCTATATGATGCTTGAGTCCGGGTATGTCCAGTTCATTACGCATTATCCCTTTTAGTGTTACGTCTCTTAGCATAGTATTGCTCCTTTGCCAATTGGTAATTTTGATAGTACACCGCAGCCGGAGTCGACCGCACAATGCAGGGGAATCTACCCTGTACATATGCCGGAACCGAGTAGCTCACCGTGCTGCAGTACATGTCATTGAGTTGCTTGAGCAGCTTGGGCGCGAGATCTTCTTCCACCCAGTTTGCATTCGGTCTGCCTTCCATAAGCTTGAGAACCATGGCAACAGCCAAGGTATTCGGCAGCTCGTACAGTTTGTCACCATCCCACGCAAAGTACTGGTATACCTTATCTTCTTCCGTCCTGCTCTGATCCGTGGGTTGGTAGACGGCCCTTAATATAATTATACCATGATGATGGAAGTAGAACCAAGCCAGCTGAAGGGTCGTTACATCTTGGAATTGTCTTTCGTTTAGGATGGAAGCTGAGTTACAGCAGCATCTGGCACCCCAGTTCTTTTCAATATTGTAAAAGACAATGCCCGGTGTACGGTTGAGCATCATATCCATTGCCATCCTTGGGATGGTAGGAAGATGTGCGGATGCCTTCTTTAGTTCATACCATAACGGTATGGTCCAGTAGGAAGGCCATCTACACAAGTTCTTAAATGGATACTCTGTAAAACTGTGTTTGTATATATCAAGTGCGGGACCGGAATCAAGCCGCTTTCCCTTTAATGGCATCTTTATCATGGAAATCCTCCAGTGTTATAACTTTGGATTTGGCGGCAAGGATATCAAAGAACTCACTTACCGTAAAACGGGGCTTGGACCATGAGTACTGCCATGCTTCGGCAACCTTACACATGAAGTCCAACTCCAAACGGTTCTGGATGAGAATCAACTTGTTGTTATGTACGGCAACCGTGTACTGTGTGTCCGTCATCTTGCCTTCCGAATCTTTCTCCCGTATGCAGAACGGATGGGAAAAGATAAGGTCCAGCTTCGGAATCACGAAGCATAATTCATTGCGAAATGTATACCCGTAATCGGATACATGGGCGACCTCGAGCTTAATGGCATCGAGGCAATTATACTTTGCCCTGCGGCAGGTAACCTTACCCGTCATGACATTGCGGGTGAAGTCACGGAATATCTCTGCTCCCGTTTGGTCACCCCAGTATCTACCCGTACCTAAACGGATGTATGACATGACCTTTATAATATAAGACAAGTATCTCTTGTCTTTGAAATGACCTTTACTTAATAGTACTTTATCCCACTTCATATTATTCCTCCTGTGTGGTTTTTATATTTATATTCTGGTCTGCAATGACTACCAACGAGTCAGGCCAGACACAGGACTCCATATATTCCTTACGGAACGAGTCCCACTTGCGAATCCATACCTTAATGGTATCTGGTTCACCGAGTCGAGTGTAGTTAAACCCAACTTTGATAACCTCGGCAGGGAGGATATCCGCCCCGCCTTTGTACTTGGCTTTGATATGAACTACCTTGCTGCCTTGTGTTACATACTGACCAATGTGGTCCTGTACATGATGCACTGCCTGAAATCCTTTGTTCATAGTTACCACCTCTCTCTGTCTTTGTCCTGCCATGCACGAATCTTACTTAAATTATCCGTGAACCATAGCCATGCATCGGCTTCGGTATCGAATCCGTTGCCTTTGACACGGACCTTATGATGCATGTCCATGTCATAGAAATGTAACTTACCGTCACCCTTGAGGTCACGGTCCAGATACAACTCCTCATCCATGTATATAACATGAAAACTTTCAAGAATCTTTTTCATATATTCTCCTACGAGTGAAAGTCATATATCACTACAAATAGCTTAGTGGCTTTGCCCATCGGCCGGTCCACATCTGTGAGTTCTTCCTCACACCAGCTTCCCCTATATCCCGTGTTCGTATCATTAAGACCTGACACGGTCATACCCAGATAGGCAGCCATGGGTTTTGGAGCACACCAATCCTCGGTGTTCCACCCTTCATGTCCCGGGAAGTTTTCATATATTCCATCGGTGATATTCAAAACTCCTACGGGTTCACCACTGTCTACATTGTTAATGAACTCGAAACCATCGGCTACATACCCATTGACAGCATCCAATGCCTGCTGTTGGGTATCTGCTTTAATTCGAAAGAAGTGTGCATTGTGTGACATAATGCCTCCTTAGTGCTTATGAAACGCAACGGACTTGGCCCGTGGTTTATAGCAATGGTCACAGGATTTACAGGACCCGGGGCATTCAAAGTAGCCCCGTGGAACCTTTTCTCCTTTCTGAACCACGACCGCTTTACTCCGGATGGTATTGAGTTCCTTCATCCGTTTGGGTGTGGTCGGGTCCATACTTGCAAACAATACGAAGTTCTTAAGCTTCTTTGCTGCGGAAAAGTCCAGATGCAAGGACTTGGTATACGCCGTGAATATAATCTTGGGGAACCGTTTGGCAATCTCTACCCATTTATCCAGGTACTTCTGATTGTAGAAGTCACCGGACTCATGGATACGAACCGCCCGCAGGACCCGCATCCTACTCAGGTGTTTACATACCTCATCCACGAAATTGTCTTTCTTGGACAGCTCCCAGTTCCGATACCGGAACGGAAGTGTGTCGGGATACAACTTCTCGGCTTTGTTTGCATAGCAGTAACTCTTGCACTCCTTGGTTGCACCCGGGCAGGTGACCATGTGAGGCAGATTAAAGATGGCAGTGTCTGCCGGTAGTTTGTGATTCCCTTTACTTAATAACATAGTTTTATATCCTCCATTAAGTTACTAACATCAGCTTGGACCAGGATGTGTCCTCTGACGTTATTCAAGTATTGTATACAGGTACCGGTTTCCGTGATGCCCGAGTCATAGCGTGAGAATGCGTCGTGTCGGGCCCGACGGTTGGTACGGCCGAGAAAGAACGAACGCTTCAGTTCCCTATCGGCGAGTTCGAAACATAGTATAGGTCCCCTGTTTTGTTTATGGAACCATACCACATATCTAGGCGTCTCAAATACTTTAACCGATTGAAACAGAAAATGAATCTGTGCCGCTTCTGTTATACGGTCCAGGGTATAGATTCGGGATTCATGTAACTTACCATACCCTATATTCCTGGCGTAGTTGAGTAACTGCCTTAATAAAACGATATCATCCCCGTATGCAGAATATCTCCATGAAGGGTACATATTTTTAAGAATATGTTTGGGGAGCTTGAGGTATGACTTTCTATCCATACCATACTTAAAGCGTATTCCGTTCTTGAATGCGTGAATCATGTCTCCTCCTTACTCTTACTTTGAAAAACACATTTGAACAGTCCAATCTAATCTCGCCTCTACAAGAGTAGAAGTAATCAGGTGCCATGGTTGATATTTTAAGGGCAGGGTCCGGTTGGTATATAAAGGTATTAACCAGGTAACTACCTGTCCTGCCCTGATGACGGAAGTATCTATCCCTGCTCATGGGTCCTCCGTATCCTGACATAAAGGAACCAATCTTTTCTTTATTAAGTATGTTTACTGACTCCAATGCAATGAATGGGTTCCTGTCTGGTTTCTGGTTACAGTGTAATATCAATGCCTCAGTTGGACTGGTATATAATTGAATTGCATAACAATCCATTGCCTTACCTTTTCTCCGGCCATACCGTGCCCAGTAGTACCAGGTAGGACAGAACTGTACCTGTAAAGCACGCTGGATTAACCTGTAGAAACATTGCCTGCCGAAGTGAGTCCAGTTCCCTTGAGTCCATCCGTTATAAAAGTTACGAAGGACAATCACAGGGTCAAGGGTAATCAGTCGGTTGGGTATGTCTACGGTTATACCTGCTTCCTTATAGGTATGTACTCCTTTTGACATAATGCCTCCTTGCCCGCCGCCTGCGGCTGCGAGCGAAATAGCAAAAACGACCTATCAAGGGACCGCTATTAAGGGGCCGTTAATAAGTCGTTGTTGTTAAGTTGTTAAAATTGTTGTATAAATTTACGGGTTGGATGAAAAGTACAAAACGCTGTTCGTCGTTGTTTTGTACTTCATTCTTACTATCGACCGCACCGGTTGCGGCGACGTAAGGTAAGGGTCCGCCCTACACATCGGTAGTGTAGGTATCTTGAGTCGAGGACCGGACCAGTTTTGTATCTTAAAAGTGGCCCTGGCTTTTTAGGGCAGAGTCCCCCCACAAAACATAAAGGTCAGGGTCGGGACCGGACCCAGTGGGACTTGCTCACAAATCCAACGAAACGACGAGTTGGATTTGACGCAGCTCCTGGTCCGACCCTTCGTCGCCGCTCACCCATTCGGGTGCGGCCGAAGGTCTAGAACCAAACACGACGCTCCGTAAACGACCACTCCGCTGTGTTTGGTTTTATCCGATTGAAAAGGGGGTATAAAATTTAGTAGAATTTAAGACCCCTGACCAGGTCCCTTGACTAGGTATACGTGCTGTGCACTGGTACCCTAAGCCTCGCTTCCGTTTGTCCTTAACAAACGTCACTACGTTTATGGTACATTTTTTTGAGCACGAAGTCAAGGGGTGGATAATTTTTTCATATCAAAAGCCAAACTTTTCTGGTCTCCGTCCGTCGAGCGGAACTCAATGCCGATGTACTCCCATTTTGGTTCATAAGTGTACGCAATTTTTTCCTTGCCATCACCGATTTTGAAGATAGATCGACGGCCAAGAGGCTCGTCAGATTGTTCCAAAAGGTCATGTCTTCCGATAACCATGTGCTGTACACTCAACAACACTCTCGTCGGTAACGGGATGAGGTTGTATGTTTCAGGGTGTTTCTCTTTTATCTTACGAAGCCAGTAACCAAGATGATTTGTAACGTACTTCATATTGCCTCCTAACTGTAATAGTTAATGTCAATGAGGTGGTCATGCAGGTTCAAATCATGCCTGAAGGTTTTGGGGTCTTCGAGTAGTCGAACCACCGTGCACTTCTTTGCATATTTTGAATTATTGTAATAGTTTTCCATTGCTTCTTTAGGTTTGGGGAATCTATCATCAGGTACATTAACGGTTCCTTCAACCCATGCACAGATATCCCGTTTGAGTTGGGTATAAGACACAGCCATACGCTCGTCATATCTCATACCGTAATACCCATCGCCTCTTGACTTTGCTGTTCTGACAGAGATACGGGGTTTGTAGATTTGGGTACTCCATCTGCCGCATCCATGGTCTTCCTGTTGTTTCTCGGGCGGCAGAGGCGGATATGTCTTTGCCGTATCAATGGACACCGCTTCCATTTCATTGATTTCAATGGTCAACCTGCTGTTCTGTACTATCTTTTTATAGTACTGGTCAATGTACGGATAGTTCGGGTCATCAGGTTTTATATCCCTGTAATAATAACGTTTGTGTTCTTTCGGGACGAGTTGATACTTATGAAGGGCACGCATAATCAATAACTTGTCGTACCCTTTGGCGTATTTAATTCCAGCTTTAAGTATGTTTTCTACGGTAGGTGCTTTCTTGTTTTTCATAGTTTCCTCCTAGTCCGGCCAACTGACAATCTTTGAATTGTCAACGGTCAGGATTCTTTCTTCATTGGGATTATCTACAAAGGCTACTGCTGACGCATGGTCAATGAACTTTGTTGATCCGCCTCTGTAGTTATAGTATAACTTCGTAGCAGGTACTTCCAATGCTTTCAGGTCTACGTCCTGGTTTACCAGGGTCAGGATACGTTTCTTTAAGTTTGAGAACGACACTACGATGTCGCCGTATCTGTAAGAGCGTCTGTAGGTACTTTTTACAATACGTGGTTTGTCTATATATTGTGATACTGCCTTTGACCGTGACGTACCAAGATTACCGTTTTCATCAGGTAAGTAAATGGTTTTGTAACAACGGGTTGAGGCAAGGCCATACCACATATTTGTACAGGCATCAAAGTATTCATAGCGGTCATAGTAGATACTATTATATACTGCATGTGCCTGACGGTCGCCGAACTTTTCCCAGCGTTCATCAAGTAGGCGTGCATATTCTTTCTTTTCGGTTGCATTGAGTTCATTATAACGCCAAGATTTATCCGCAAAGAACGGGTTCTTTGCATTGGAACTACAGTCCTTCTTTAATCCAATGCGGTCAAAGTATTCGGCTGCACGCATAAGGGCTAGTTTATCTTCACCCTTTGCATATTTTATACCTGCACGCATAATGTTTGCAGGCGTCGGTATAAGTTTTTGTCTATTATCTTTCAAAGCCATATTAACCTCCTTCTTATATAATGGAACTCCCCCACGCCGCACTGACGCAGGGGAGTTTAGGAGAATACTTATATGTTATAAGTATTATTTGTCTACCATGACAAGTTCATTACCACCAGACAAGCAGTCCTCAAAAGCACGAGGCCATTTCGCAACTACCTGTTTGATTGCTTCATCTTGTTCTTTGATAGCAAAGCGGTTCTTATTTTTGAGGTACGCCAAACCTGCTGACATATCTCTCCAATTCTCGCCTTCCAATACGGCACCGCACGGGAACAAGTAGAGTTCTTTACTGTGTTCATTGTCGTTCTTACCTTTCGGAACTTTAACACCGAAGTAATCACGCAACTCTTTACGTTGGTCATTGGTTAAGTTCGGGTTGTTCAACACTGCCAAGAAGTCTACCATGTGGATATACTTCTCTAAGAACTCTTTCTTAATCTCTTTCATTTTATTGAGAGATGCAGTCCATTGTTCCCCGTTGTAGTGGAACGGTCTTTTATCTAACTGTTCCATTGTGAACGGAGCCACATCGCCTGAGTGAATTAACGCTACATCGGTCATATCACACATCTCTTTGTAGGCGTCTAAGAATCCTTTTGAACTACCACTGAACTCTTGGAAATCTAAGAGCAAGTCATTACCTTCCGTGAAGTCAATGAAGTTCCAGAATCTTTTCAAGAACTCTTTGTCCAGTTGTTTCTTATCCCACGCTATCATACAGTAGAGTGGTAAAGAACTAAGGAGCATGTGGTTCTTATACTTTAAGATGAACTCCTTTGATAAGAGAAGTTCATTGTCAGCCCCAGGAGCATAGTTGATACGGTCGTTCAAGAGCGTTCTCCATTGGTCTGGGGTTATGAAGTTAGACATACCGTCTAACATTTGTTCATTTGCAGTTTTGGTTTCTACATTTGCCATATTATATTCCTCCGGCATTTAATATAAGTTTTACTAATTTAACTAATTCCGGCATACGCTGTTGCAGGACGTCACCGGACTGCTTATGAATCGGTAAACGACTCATAAACATTTTTACATATTTGAGGTAGTCCTGTCTATCCTCTTTCCCTATGACCTTCGCAGTTATATAGGCAACCGTGTCTGCCTCTAACTCAGCCATAGCATTTAGGTCTGTCCTTCCAATCACAGCCGCAGCCTCATAATTTTGGAAGTGCAGAAGCGTGTGTGCAATTTCATGAATCCACACACGGTCATCCTCGGCACTCTTGGTATCAATATGAATGAACCTATGTGCCAGGTTGAACGAACCTTTGGTTCCTTCGTCTAGTTCTGTGATACGGAAGGGAATACCTAAGTTCTTGCAGGCTCTCTTTCTGTCCCACATATTATTTACCTCCAAAGATTTCGTTTAGTTCCTCGTCCGAACATTTTGGATTCAGATAGTTTGGGTCTTTCTGTCGTTTCTTTAACGCTTCTTTCTTAGCCTCAAACTCATCTTGCATCCGCATGGCCTCGGCGAGATCCTCTTTAATTGCGTTGTGTAAGTTCGGCATAGTTTCTCCTACTTGAACATATCGGATACGTCTTCATCCTCTTCCTCTTGTTCCTCTGGTTCTGGTTCTGTCTGTATCGTAAAGTCGCCTTTCTGTTTTAAGTCATCGGCTACTTTATCGGCGTTTGCTACTAACTTATCAGCAGCGTCAAGTACCATACCATTGAACAGACAAGCGGGTGCCTCTGTGAAACTGAGCACACGCAGGTCAGTACCTTCCAGAGCAAGGTCTTTCTGGATAACACCTATTAAGGTTGCTACCCTCGGGACTACTGCTCTCATTACCATTGAATCAACCACATATATACCTTGTTTGTTCCTATATGTAAAGGCAACTACATAGGTACGAGGTGCTGTCCAACGCTTGAAGGCATGTTTGATATACGTACCACAGATAATGGCACGCTCTTTAATTTCCAGAATCTTTTCCTTTAAGTTCATTGTTCCACTCCGTTATTAAGTTTTGAAGCCCACGGTGTTTTATATACGCAGGGCTTGCACTGATTTCACCTTTATAGTTCACAGTGATAAAAGCAGCACTGCCTTTGTTGAGAGTGTCTAACACTTCAATGTTTAACTCTTCAAGTGAGCAGACGATGCTTTCTTTCTTAGTGTAGCGTAAGACCTGTACCAGTCTTATATAGGTCTGTCTGGCCGCCGTGACGTTTCTCATCATGACGACCAGTGACCCGTAGATATACCGGTAAGCAGTCTTTTGATTGCCATCCCAGCAAATCATATTAGTTTCCCTCGTCGGCCTCGTCTATATCCAAGTGTATAAACGTACCGTACTTATTGAGATTTGCGAAGTGTTCACATTGTTCTTTATTGACCGACACCCAGATTATCTTATACGCTCTGGGTTCACTCGGTACATCATTGTCACATACTTCCAAGTCTGTAAAGAACACAACCACATCGGGTCGTCTCTTTGTCTTGTCAAAGTATTCCAACGCCGGAATAAACTCTGTACCACCACGACCGTTTACTGACCAAGTCAGTTTCTCTTTATAACTAATGATACGAGTATCACTAATCTCTGCGTCGCACTGTACAAGTTCAATATCGGTCTTGGTTACTTTACGAATACTATCAATCTCTCTGTAAAACGCTCTTATGGCTGCGTCACTTACAGAACCAGACGTATCTTGAACCAGACCAATCAATGGAACACGGCGTTTCTTTTTACCCTTTAACAGATACGGAAACTTTCTGTTAAGGTTTGCCCAAGTCTTTGTACTTTGTGCAGGGATACTTGCCTGTACATAGTTATTAAGGATTGCTTTCCAATCTTTCTTGGGTGGGTTACAGATTGCCTCTAACTCACTTTCCAAGTTACTCGGCATGTGACCTTGACCGGAACCACCTGCTTGCTTAACTGCGTTCTTAATCATTTCCTCAACGAAGTGCTGCCCGAGTTGCTTTTGCAGGGGATTTTGAGTATCAACCACACAATGTTTATGAACCTCTTTTCCATTTACATTGGATTGAGATTCACCGTCCATCTGTGGTTCATCACCATCGCCGTCACCATCGCCTTGTCCACCACTACCGGAAGGACTTTGTTGGCTTTGACCTTGATTGTTACCACTATCTTTACTGGACTTAACGTGTGTATATGTATCGAGGATTTCTTGCTCTAATGATTCAGAATCTTTTTCATTAAGAGTTTTCTTTTCGCCGTAGTAATAACCACGGTCTCTATCCTCATACCCCAATGCTTTAAGGTCTCTACACAACAACCCTTTACAATGGTCTACCACGTCCGTACCTAAGATTTCAGATACATCACGGTTAACAATCAAGTCTGCTGCTAGGTCTGCTGACTTAGCAGGAGCAACGGGCATTTCCGTTTCCGGTGTTTTCTTACGGAGTTGCTTTGTATCTACTTGGTCCTCGCTTACTGCGAATCTGTAAGCGTGTCTATAAATCAGGTGGATACATTCATGCAGAATGTGATACTTTAATTCGGATTCCGTTGCCTTGATTACATACACAGGATTGTATAACAACTCAATGCCTTTCTCAGTAATACGTGTTAACACATTGGATAGACGAGGGTCTAACACAGGCACACGTTTGAACTGACTAGCAAGAATTGTCCAGAACTCTTGTGTTGTATAGAAGGATACGATTACCTTATTGAGTCTCAGGTCTGCTGCTGTAATATCCTCTTTTGTTATTTTAATTACTTTTTCTTTTGTCTTTGCCATAGATTTCCTCCGAGACAATGAGGGTGTGACCGGAGCCACACCCTCGTACTATGAACTTATAACAAGTCGCTGGAACCAACACCTACATTGGTTACGCCTTGTTGTAATGACTCCCAATTCTTTTTCAGTTCGGCGTCACCGAATACTTGGTTAAAGAACCATGCACTGAACTCCTTGTCTACTTCTTTTAATAAGTAGTCTTGGAAACTCAAAGCATTCTCTGGTGCAATATCCTTTAAGAATGCCAACATGTTTCTCAACTCTGATTTCTTAATCTTGGTACCACGTGCCTTGAACTCATCTTTCAAGGAGTTAAGAGTGGTAGTGGTCTTAACCGTATCATATAAACGCATACCCATATCATTGAGTGCTTGAACTTTCTCTTGCATATCGGTTGCGTCTGCATACGATTTCAACACTTCCTTACCGGTTAAAGGTCTGTCCTGTACATTGGTACGAGCGAACGCTACGAACTTTGTAGCACTCTGCCATCCAACGATACCTGCAATCAACTTAATACTTAATGCTGCCTTGCTGGTAGTGTTGTAAGATAAGTGTAAAGATTTGAGCAACTTATCTACATTGAACCATGCACGAGGAGTCGGGAACCTTTTGTCCTGACCTTCATTAGTTACGATACCGTCCTGTGCCAACTCATCCGGGTTAGCATCAATGAAGTCCGTGATTACAGAATCGATATTCTTGGAACGAGCATACTCTAACCAAGGTTGAACTTCCGCTTTCATATATTGGAAGTTGATTCTGTTAACCAATGCAGGACACATTTCATTAACTGCGTATCCTGTATTTTCCGGGTTGATTGCCAAGAGTACGATACAATTCGGAACTAATTTATGAACACCGATACGGAACTCTGTGGTCAACTGAAAGATTGCGTTCATGATTGACGGGTCTGCTGAACGGTTGATTTCATCAAAGAACAACACGTGTTTACGTTCGTCTGCTATTTCATTTCCGTTTGCATCGTGTTTGATACACGGTAACATATCCGGAATTGAGTATTTAGTGACGTGTCCATACTCTGTCATTTGTCCGTTTTTGTCTTGACCGACCAACTTCTGAATGACAGGCAGACCAGTTACGTCCGAACTATCTACTAGAAGGGACGCACGTACTTCATGATAAGTACCATTCTCATAGGTAATACCGTATTTCTTACACACTTCCTGAATGATTTGTGATTTCCCAATTCCAGGATTACCACATAAACATACAGGCATAGGGTGTCCGTCTTGACGGATTACACTATCCAAGAATAAACGTACTTCATTTTGATTGAGGGTTGCACCCTCGACACTGAATTTTGCAGCATTTGATTTTGCCATATTATTTTTTCCTTTTAATATAATGGTTGAGGCTTACGCCTTGGGTAGTTAATCAACAATGAATACTACCGATTCAGTTGTTTCAGTATCTGTTACTAATCCAGTATAAGCAGGAGTGCCTAGATACTTTTCTAATGCACCGTGCTTGACCGTGGATAAAGTAGACACGAACTTATGTAACAACTCCGAGTTTTGTTTGAGCAAAGAAACTAGTTTTTCTGTGTCTAGTACTTTACGAGTATTGAACTTTAATACTACTGAGCCAAGTCCGTCCACTTCTATCTGCGTTGCATGTTTCTTTTCCAAGCATTGCTGAACGAGTGGGCGTAGTTGGTTTAGTTCTTTATCAAGTTCCATACGTTTCTTTGTCAACTCCAAAGCCCGTTTTACTGCCTTTTCGTCCTTTGAAGCAAAGAATCCAAGTGCCATAAATACCTCCTTATTTACCAGCGGCACCGGTTAAGATTCTGAATGCTCTATATACACGTTCTGTAAACGACCATTTGCGTTTTGCTTTAACCTTAGTAGTTTTATACACAGATTTCTCTGCACGCTTAGCAGCACGTTCTGCTTTCATGGCCGCCTTTTTCTTACCCCAGTTCAACTGGTTAATGTCGTACTGATTTGCATAATCCTTAATCCACATAGGCAAGGTTACTTCGTTTTGTTCTGCCTTTGCAGTGATGCGTTTACAGAGCAAGCATTTCGTACGATTCTTAGTGTTTGCCTCGTAGTATAATTCCTTACCTGTGTTGGTAATGGATTTGTTATACATACAGTTCGCACTCTTAAGGTATTCCACGAAGTCGGTCATACCTTGTTCACTTTTACTAACTGCGGTAAAAGCGATTTTATTTCCGTTACTGGGTTTTGCACCGGTAATACCGGCAATTTTATTTTTTACTGTCATTGTTTTTGTCTCCTTTATGACTTGGTTTTAGTTCACAGATAAACTCTTGGAAACTATCTGCTCCGCTTTCCTTGTAAGCGTCAAGTAATTCGTCTGCACTGCCAACTAATAACATTACTTGGTCAGTTACGAATTTACCGTGCACATTTAGGTCGGTTGCAACATCCAACAGTCTCTGTATGATTACCTCGTATGCACTGACTTTCTCTTTTAGTGTGCCTTTTACTTTAGAAACATACGCTAGAGTAGCCACTACATTTGCGAGTTCCATAGACAAACGGCCGCCCACATCGGCGGCCTTGCCTATGACATCCACGAACCTCGGTTGAGTTTTGAGGAAGTGGATAAATTCTTTATCTGCGTTTCCTTTTGGTCGAAACTTTAACATCTTTATGCTCCTTGTAATCCAAACTATACACGAGTTCCCATTCAGGTAGTTTTAACTTTTCCTCTAATGGTAACTCTTTGTTAGTTTTGAATGTTTGAGGATGAATGCCTCGCAACATAGCCTCGACGACTATGGGCGAAGGAAATTTTGCAGGGGACTCGTCTTTAATCCGTTCTGCAAACGCTTTTAATTGTTTAACCTTTTCTGCTTTGGCTATCATAGCCTCTGCTGCTTTACGTGCTCGGTCTGGTAAGAGGTCTTTGATTTCGTTTATAATGACGGCATCAGGAACGACCCCAACCTTTGCTACTAAATCGTTACGACCTAGTGCACGCAAGAGTTCTTTGAGTACTGATTGTGGTGAATCACCTTTGAATAACATTGTATCCTCCCATTAAAGTATATCATCTTTAAGCATTAACAGCAACTACTAAGAGGAATAGGTTCTCTGGTTTCCAGTCAACGTTCGAATCATACGCCTCACTACCGTTGGTTATTCCGTCGTCTATGTTTAACACACCATATTGAAGGAAGTTCCATTCGTTGTAGTTATCCGTCACTACGTTGATTGGTTTATTCAAGTTATCCATTCCCATTCTGACCTTTGCAAAGTGCATACTTAGTTTCTGTATATTGTCAGCAGTTATATTTTTCTTTGATAACGTATTAACAATACGCTTAATACTGTATTTGATTTGCTTTGGTCCATACTGTTTGTTGAAGTATTCGTTGATACCTTTAATTGTTGACAACTGTCTGATTTCGTCATTCATACGGTTTGGGTCAAGTATTTCACACATACCGTCTGGGTTTATGAATAGTAGTGGAGTGAAAGTCCCGTGCTCTACGGGCATATAATCACGACACATACACTCAGACCATTCAATCATTTCATCTTTGATTGTTTGCTGGTCCTCATCCGGTTTGAAATAACCTTTAATGATATGGTATCCCATATTGTCTCCTATGAATGGAAGTCAACTAAGACAAGACACGGACAGTCGCCCGTTGCAAGACGGGTCAGACCAACCTCTGTAAACTTATAGGCACCTGCCTCAACAGACGCATCGTGCACCATACGTTCCAATGTGATTGGTCCTTTGTTTGCTACTTCCATCTTTTCTTTTTGGATTTCAGCACACTTCCCACCATACTCACAGTGGTAATAGCATTGTTGTTCCAAGCCATCCTTTATCTGTTGTATGTATCCGTCCAAGCGTTTCTGTATATTCTCTTTATTAAAGAATGTACCAGCAAAGAAGTTAAGTACGCCGGAAGTTGTGTGAAATTTTGGGTCAAGGTCAGCACCTTCTGCGGCTGCTTGACCGTTCAATAGATTGATTGCAGTTTCTACTGTGAAGTAGTCTGCACCGTCTATTGCTCCGTCTCCGCCTTCCTCATGGCGTGATTCCAAGTATGACTGCACATGTGCAAGTGCATCACTTGGGTCTGTCTCATTTGTTAGAAAGAAATGAGTGTTGTGCATATTTACTCCTTATTATTCTTTGGACCTCTGTAATCATATTCACCACCTGTTGCTAGGTATTCCCAATCAAGTACACGATGGTGTTTACAATACAGAGATTCCATTACGTGAAAATCCCAATAGGGAGCAAGCAGTCCCTTTTTGGGTAAATGTGGGGAGAAAAACCTTGTTGCATGTAGATGTCCGGTACACAAACCACCGATTACATAGATACGTTTTCCGTTCCAACTTTTGTAGTGTGGTGTTTTATCTGCTACTGGTACGGTTCTACCTTTAACGGTAATGTACCACTGCTTATCTTTCTTTGTTCCAATATACGTTTGTTCAAAGTAGTATATTGTTTCACTTTGGAAAGACATAGTAGCAACCGGAATAGTAATATCTTTCCAGCAATCCTCACATATAGAATACTGGTCTTTGTATTCGTATACCAAGATATGGTCTGTCTCATGCATATCGTCAAACCCTTTGAACTTTTTAAGTTCTCTGATTTGTTTAGGCGTTAACATACTGATACAGTGTTCCATATCTCTAAGTTGTATGAACTCTGGTTGCATATTTACTCCTATATTCTTACACGACATTTGGGACACTCAAAGAAAGTGGATACCACTTCTCCGGTGCCGGTGCTTATGTAGCACTTTCGTTCCATTACTGTTTCACAGTACGGACACTTATGTTCCTTAGTTTTTGCCATAGCTGATTACCTTCACGATGTCTTGTTCTCTACGCCAACGTGAGTTTATGAAGTACTCTCTGTTCTTATCACACACAAACACACGTTCGATTACGCCCTCATTCGTTCGGAGTGAGGACGGGTCTGGACTGGTCAGATACCTAACGGTCATACCGGGCTGATATTTACTTATCATATTAGTGCTCCGACATTAAGATAAGTATCTGTTCCCACGGACTGAACTCAAAGTTTAGTTTACCTTCGGGCAGACAGGCACACTCGTCTTTGATACTGAACAGTGGTTTATCTTTACCGAGTGTTGCGTGGTCGCAATCAAAGAACATATGGGTCATATGCTCACTGTCTACTACGAGGGACGGGTATACTTGGTCTTTGGCTTGACGGACTTTCTTTTCCAACATCAAGCGATTGATAAGCCATCCGGCGTTATAGGTTTCAATGAAGTCCTTAACGCCTTCGGTAAACACGAACTGCATAAGGGGGTCTTTGTAATACTGCTCACTGCCCCAGTGCTTTGCGTTCAACTCTTCAAATGGTTGTGGTTTCTTTTCACTCATAATTTACTCCTTTATTTTCTTTTGACTAAGTAACCGAAAGCCATAATCTTTCAGTGCATAATAAAGCCCGTCGGTATTTTCCCCACGGGTGTCAACGACTAACTGATATATTGCCATAACTTACTCCTTAAATAGTTGTGGTTGTCGGGATGCTGCTTTCATAGCATCCAAGTCCTTGCTATCCAAGAACGATATAAACTTAAAGCCTTTACTGTTTGATTTCCACGTCATTGATAACCTCCTTTTTAGGCTCTTCCTTTCGGATTTTCTCACATTCGACATCGTAGTTAAGGAGTCCAGACTCCCAACATACGACTATCAAACGGTCATTGAACGGGACTTCTCTATTAAATCCCGGCTCAATATCGTGGGCGGTAATCGTATACTTAACACTTCCGTCTAAACGAAAGATACGCAACCATCCACGCTTTGCAGAAAATACGCCGTTGGTATTAACCTTGCCGGCGTGTTGTTTATAGTAAGCGACCGAACAGTGTTTATTCAACACCTCGCTCTCTATTTCATTGAACAGGTCTTGCTTGGTTGAAAAGGCACGAATAGCCATATCAAACCCGGTCTTTTGTTCAATGTGTTCAAACCCTTCACGGGTAACGGTTAAGATATACATAGATACCTCCCTAGTATTCGACGACCGGACGATAACCTTCGTTCTGGTCATACCAATCTGATACCATATCTAGTATTGATTGGGTAACTTTCAACTTACGGGTGCGTTTGCCTTTGGTAATGCTTGCCTCTGTTACCGTTACGACATCCGGACAACCGGGGTCTAGGTACTCGGCTTCATTACGGGGGTTATCGTAGAAATAACCCGGCTTGAAATCGTATTCAATTGTAACGGTCGCACCCGTCTTTTCACCGTATTGATTTTCTCTTTCGATTTCGATAGTCATAATTAACTCCTAAAAGAAAGGGGCCTATTGCTAGGCCCCCGGGGTTTATTTAATGATACGATAGACGATACCATTAAACTTGACAATGTTTTTAAGGATGTACTGATTGACCATTACACCCCTTTTATTGTCGTGAACTTTGGGAGTGGTAGACAATCCCAGTCCGTTGAGATAGGCATTGTATTCTGTTTCACTTACCTGTTTATACAATCCGTTGTCCGGTATCATATAACGGGTTTGTTCGGCTACCTTATGGATAACCCCCCCTACTGCCATAAACTTCGGCTGTTGGGTCTTGGTGTTATAGAATAACATCGGGACATCATCAATAGCCACCTCGTTTTGACGGGATGGGTTATTGAAGTCCCCAACGGTTTCCAAAGACGCTTGAACCTTTTTGAAGTTTTCAAAGGCAACGCCCTTATTCATACCTGTATATACAGATATGATATGTGCACCACCCTGTTTGGTCTTGGGGTCATACCCTGCCTTAACTCTCTTGTCCCATTTGATATATTCAAATGTTACGAAACGACCGTTTGGGACTGCTAACCAGTCCTTAACGATTTGAGCATCAACGCTATCAAGTTTTAAGTCTTGTAGTTTCATTGTGCTTTACTCCTTCCCCCTATCATTGAGGGGGGGTGTCGGTGTGGGGGGGTCGGTAGAGGGGGGGGTGTCCTAGCACCCCCCCCTGTCCATACCGAACCATACCACACTAACCAAACGAAAACAAACCTGTTTGGCGTTGGCTTTTCGGTTGTCGCTCTGCCTTTGCTTTGTAGGTTGTGCCTTGCCTTGCTTGCCTTGCCTTATTGCTCTTGGCTTGGCTTGCTTGGCTTGGCTCTGCCTGTTTGCTTGGCTTTGCTCTGTCCGTTTGCCTTTGCTTGCTTATACTAATAATAAGTATATTAAGCAAAAAAGTGTCGCAAGTTTTTAAGTGTATAAGCATTTAAGTATTTACTTGCTTATATATATACAAGTATTTACTTGCTTGCTTTGTGCTTGCTTGCGTTGCTTATACTAAAATAAGTATATTGCTTGTTTTTATGTCGCAAGTTTTACACGCAACAAAATACATAACATATACTTATATGTCTTTTGTTCTCTCTCTTGCCGTCTATACTAATAATAAGTATATTACTAAAAAAAATGTCGCTAATTTTCGCTAATTGCTAAAAATACGGGTATTAGCGACCAATAGCAGAAAGGGTCGCCACATGCCTTAAAAATAATGCCCCAAATTTTCCAGGTTTTGGATCTCCCAGGGGATTTTGGTATGACCCCTGACCTTACCCTGACCCGGTCCTGACCCCTGACCCGGACCGATATGACCCCTGACCTTACCCTGACCCGGTCCTGACCCCTGACCCGGTATGACATAAGGTACTTTACATTAGAAACTATATATGATATAGTTATGGTATGTATCTAAGGCTTGGTGATTATACACAAGAGTTTGATGAATACCGTATATATCCAGGGTACTTTAATTACTTTCAGGGTGGATGTATTATTCCTGCTTATTGTTTTCCAGGTGATACGCCTAGATGGTGGATTAAGTATCAGTATAATAAGCGTGGGTGGCTATATGTTATTAAAGATGAAAGGTTACTCAGTGCTTTAATTGGTGAGTTGGTTAATCAGGGGATTCTTGATGCAGACAAGTTCTTTCATATATTGAGTGATAAAGTATACGTTTTTGTAGATTATAAAACCAGAAGATGTAGGTATTTATTGCCAAATATATTAAGGGATAACGGTCTAAATGATAATCAGCAGTACGTATATACAGCTCATGCCTTTGGGTTTGACCAGTACAGGACAGAGTATCATTACGAGGACAACCGATTGCATGGTCCTACGTATGTTGCCAGTGTAGAGCATGTTAAGACAAAAGCATTTAGATACACAGGTACGGCAGTAAGCAGGGGACAGTATATGGATGCAAAGCATTTTAAGAAACTGCTTAGAATACTGCCTGTTAAGGAAATAACCTTTGAAGACTGGGCTGAAAAGACAACGGAAGGTAAGATCAACCCCGTAATTGCTTTTAATTATGTAGTAAATAATATGAGGTATATGCATGAATTCCTGTGAGGGAAATAAAGAAAAAAGAGTGTACGGACATGAAAGAGGCGTTTATAACCTACCCTACATAGGTGTGGATGCTTTCCTTGATTATTTACCAGTAGAAACATTTTATAAAGCATATACGGGAAGATATTCGGTCTGGACCATACCACCGGAAACATTCTCACCGGCCTTGCTTAGAAGAGCAGGGTATGACGAGGCTAGATGTGCAGATGCATGCCAGGTTCTAAAATGGTGCAGGTTTGGATTATATTACCCGTTTATTATATGTGACGAGGAAACACAGAAAGCATCTATACATGTATTAAGAGAACAACCGGAAAGAGGAACCGAAAGGTGGGAACATCTGCTCATATGTAAAATAAATGATTCCGTTCAGTACGTAGATAAGAAATACCCGTGGTCACAGTTGGATTACTTTATGAAAATATTATCGTATTTTACCAAGGGCAATTATAGATACGATACGGTCTTTTGGCTCAAGAACGGTATGGTCCCGGCAGTGGAGTTTACCGTGTCCGGAGATGTAGATAACGTGATCGGAAAGTTCAACGGCGGTTTGTTGTATTTACCTTGACAAAGTGTAAAAAAAGGTTATACTTATGGGTAGGATGAAGGAATTGGCAATGTTGGAGGCGGAAATGCATAATAATTTGTATATAAGTACCGATGATAATCAGGGCTGGGGAGTTACGGTAAACGACATGAACACAGCCCTTCTTAGGTCAGAACATATCAAAGGGATGGTCTATAAATTGACCGAGCAGGATATGCTCGATGCCCCGTATGTTCATGTCATAAAAAAGTATACCCGGGAGTCGGGTGGAACGAATACAAGTGTCACCGGTGGTATGACCATTTCCGTGAATGCCGACGGGGACTTGGTGTATCACCCAGACTTTATGAATACCGGTCATGGATATAACGCAGAGCATTATATAACAACCACCCCCGGAACCATCGGAATAGCAAATACGCCAACCTTCGCTACATCCTATTCGATCAGTACCAACACACGTTCTTTGGAACAGGTGTTAAAGAAAATGTCGGATATAACGAAGTACTGGAAGTTCAAAGACGCATTTACCCATTCACTCGGTACGTACTGTGTCTTTACTATATTCAAGGATATCCTTGCAATCGACGGTAACGACGGTGGTAACTACGCTTTGTTCGATAAGCCCCTCGTACGAATGTCATACCTTTTCGATTGTGGTATCGTCCCGTCATTGGACGATGCGACCAACAAAATAACAACATCGGAAAAGATCATAATGCCCATTGCGGATTTGTATGTTGTGGGTTATACCTACAGAAGTGGAACAATTACACTCATCGCACTCGATTTCCGTACCAATCGTCTCTATTTCGATTCCGTAGTCGTACCAAGGGACTTTGATTCGGAACGGCCTTATGAACTCGATACCGTAGAGAAATTGCTTCGATATTTTCATAAATATATAAATGATCGTGCACACATCGTAGAGGAAATGCCTGTAGAAAGAATCGTTTATATTTAGGAGAGAATTATGCAGCTTACCATTGCAGATGTCTTTCGATATACGATGAAGAATCATGACCTCGTGATGCCGGCCGAACTGTTCCCACATCGCCGGCTTCGGTTCGAGTTCTTCACCACGTACGTCGGTGATGGTGATAATTTGCAGTCCCTCAACTTCGCTTCACCCTATAACAACCGGATGGTGCTTCAGTTCCAATTTGTAAAGAATGTATGTCATGTCATTGCCTGTTACGGACAGCACGGAGAATATGCTCCTACCAAGACCGTACTCTGTACCTTTAATTCCATTCAAACCGAAAAAATAAAGGACACAGTTTATAAGCTGTGTCCTTGGATTACCAAGTTTCGGGGAGACGGATTACATATCGCTTAAATATCAAGCTGTGATTCGTACAAGTTGATAATCTCAGAAGACATTCGCATCATCGCACGTCTTTCGAGCTCTTTGGGGTAAACCCGATTGATGATGTCGGAATGCTTTACAACCTTTACAAAAGAGTTGTTGGACAGGCTCATATCTTCGGTGTCTACAACAATCAGTCCATACGGTGTTCCGGTAACCATTTCCTTTGCAAATTTACGCATTTCCCGAGGTACGGCATATAGGAACTTATTGGGCATAAGTTTGCGTTCTTTGGTGGTTAGTGAACCCTCTTTATGTAAGACGGAGTCCAAATATGCTGTGTGCTTCAGTGACTTGTGTTGGAAATCACTGAGCATATCGGACTCCGAAATCTTTATTTCTACTTCAACGAATTCGTTTTCCAGGTCGGATGCCAAAACATCGGCAATGAAGCCACCAAATACGCCTACTTCCGTGGCAGCAATGGGATATTGCCGTTGAAAACGGTAGTAGGATAGTACATAGTACTTCATTTCCGGTGTGCTTAGGCTACTGGGCATTTGGCATTTGTAACTGACGGATCTCAACCCCTTCGGGTACTTCTACGAAAGGAATGTCCTCTCCGGTACCTACGTAAACGCCTTTTGCAATGAGTTTACGGTCTTTTGTGTGGTAAAACCATGGGAACATCTTACCACTGGGTTCCAACGGAGCCAGGCGTCTGGTGAGCGATGATACGGCTAGCATAAATAAGGTAGGGTCGGTGCTTTCGTGGACTACGTATAGCTTTTCTTCGGGGTTTTCGGCCAGTTGGAACCCATGTTCCTTGGCAAACTCCTCCATTTCCTCTTTGGTATGGTTAACCAAAATGAAGTGTTTGCGATCTTCCGTTGCAATGCAACGATATTTCATGTTTTCTTCGTAAAATTCGTACATATTTAGGTCTCCTCCCACCTATTATATAACAGATTTAAGGGCTTGTCAATAGGGTTTTGGATTGAACACTTAGGTTGTTTATAGAGGGGTCTATAGGGACCTCGAATAGGTAACATATGGCAGACAAAGAGATCTATTCAGCTGAGTTACGTATGAAACCCGAAGACGTTAAAAACTTCGTTACTTTGCTTGAAATGAACAAATTAGATGCAGAGTTGGGACCTGAAAAGGAATCCAAGCTCTACAGTGTACAGATTATTGAGAAGGGTAAAAAATAATGGCAGCTACACATATGAAAGTACAGAACGTCATAGTGTACAAACGCTATGTACGCAACTTCCTCTTCGACGGCAACAAATTTACGGTAGTGTATATTGGTGGTCGTAAAGAGGAGTTCCTGCTTGATTATCCCCCCTCAAAACAAGAGATCTCAGGCTACGAAGCCGAACTGGAGGACCGCTAATGAGCATGGTAAACCTCTACGTCCAGATTGGTAACAATATCATCAAAGGACGAATTATTCAGTCTGTTTACTTCCGTAACGATAAACCGAAAGTAATCGTTACCTATTTGCATGGAAAAAAGGAAGAACTAGACCTTGCTGACTTTGTAACAGAAGACGAAATCGACAGAATTTATAATGAAATCTGTGCGATCCACGCAGAGCCTTGCTATCCTTCTGAGTCGGATGGTTCCGGCTGCCCACTTGGGATGGCAAACCTCTAGTTGACTTTACTTTGTAAAAGAAGTATTATTTATGGGGGCGTATTCCATACCACCTATGCCCCCTTAATTTATCGGAAGAAAAGGGTATGACGTTCGACGAAGAATTGAGAGAGTTGCACAATTTGGGTATGATTGCCGCAGGCATATTTAATAAAGCCGAAACGGAGCCCAGAACATCTCTTAGAATTCTTCCAAATGGTAAGTCGGTAATTACGTTTTATTCAACTTGTTTTTCCTTTATTCCGAAAAATACCAACCAGATAACATTTGAAGCCGTACTCCTTCATGAGTACGTTGAGAAGGCGAAAAACGAAGTGGAACTTTATCGTTCAATTAAGTCCCATCCGAACGCCGTCATATCAAACTTCAAGGCAAAAGCCGACGTTGTACCGTTTGTTATCTGTGCAGGTGGTATAAAACGAATTTATTATTTCCACTTGTGCAAAGACCATCGTAAAGATCGTCTTTCGTACAAGCCAAGTTGCAGTTGTTACTTAACATTTGAAGATTTATAGGAGTGAAGTATGGCCGAGATGCAAGGGGATCAGTTTCCCATGACCACGTGGGTAAACAGTAACTTAGACGGTATAGAAGAGACTTTAGACACAACAACAAAAGAAGTAAACACCATGATGGATAAGCTGGATGGTTTGATTGATATATTGAATGATCCGCTTGGAAAAGCAAAAGAAGCGGCCATGGCCGAAGCCAAAGTTTTGTGTAATCAAATCAAAGATAAGATAAAAGCTACAACGGAAAAGGCAACTGAAAGTGCAACCGAAGTTGATACAAATGCAACTGCTCAAAAAGCACAAATTGATGCAACCTATCAAGCATTAACTGCTATTCCTACGTCGTTACCATCCGATCCAGGTCAGCTTGCATCAGCGTTGGTTACAGCTCTACAAAACATTACAAAGGTGTTGGGAATTGATAAAATTGCAACACAAAAAGCAGATGCCGAAGTAGCAAATACAGTTAAAACAGCGAAGATGGCATCAATCGGACAAAAGACCATTGCCCTCGGCCAAAAGGTAGTAATTGTGGCCTCGAAAGCAGCTAAAATTGGTATTTCAATCTAGAGGTGGTTATGTCAGAAGAAAGAAATCCAATGGAAGTTGTTGCCAAAAATTTGGTAGAAGACTACGTAAAACAAGACGATTGGCGTGTAAATGAAAACGCAAACATGGCGTATTCATTACAAGGTCTTAACAATTATATTAAAGAAGAAGTCACCAAGTACTACTGGATGAATTACATTTATTCACCGGCAGTAAAACAAGCACACGTCGACGGTAGATTTCACTTACATGACTCCGGATCCTTGTCTGGTTACTGCATGGGTTTGGACTTAGAAGATTTACTTGAAGTAGGATATTATGGCGGTCCGGGTAAGGTCCGTTCCAATCCACCTTCCCATTTATCAGCTGCATTATCACAGCTTAACAATTTATTATTTTCCGTAACCGGTGAGGTAGCAGGTGCCGTTGCGGTGTCTAACTTGGATACCCTGATGGCTCCTTTTATTTTCTACGATAACTTAACAAAGAAACAAGTTAAACAAGCATTGCAGGAATTTATTTTCAACTTAAATGTTCCTACACGTACCGGTTATCAGTCACCGTTTTCAAACTGTACACTCGACTTTACCGTACCGAAACACATGGCAGAAAAGCCTGTACTTCTCGGCGGTAAACGCATGGATAAATGCTACAAAGAGTTCCAAAAAGAGATGGACTTATTCAATGAGTGTTTCTTTGAAATCATGAATGAAGGGGACGCGGACGGTCGTATTTTCTCTTTCCCGATCCCCACTGTTAACGTCACAAAAAACTTTGACTGGAACAACCCACGTTACAAGGCCCTGTGGGATAACACAGCAAAGTACGGTCAGTCATATTTCTGCAACTATGTGTCCTCTGACATGGATCCAGCAGATGCAATGTCAATGTGCTGCCGTCTGAGAATTGACTTAACAGAACTTAAACGAAAGGGTGGATTATTCGGGGCCAACCCGTTAACCGGGTCTGTTTCTGTTTGTACAATTAACTTCCCACGTTTAGGTTATTTACACAAAAACGACGAAGCAGGTTTCTTCAAAGAGCTTGATGAGCTTTTACTTCTTGCTAAAGAAGCATTGGAAACCCGTCGTAAATATGTAGAACTTCGCACACGCGGAGACTTCTACCCAATCTTAAAATTTTACTTACGCAAGACGTTCGCACGTTTCCAGGAATACTGGAAAAACCACTTCTCTACCATCGCAACAGTTGGTATGAATGAGTGCTGCATGAACATGTTTGGTTACTCAATCGGTGATGAACGTGGACGTGCTTTTGCAATTAAAGTGATGAACTACTTGCGTAACAAAGCAGTTGAGTTTCAGAAAGAAACCGGCCATCAATATAACATTGAGCAAGCTCCTGCCGAGGCAACTTCTTATCGTTTAGCAAAGATTGATAAGAAGAAATACCCGGACATCATTGTGGCTGATAATGAAACCGTTGAGAAAGAAGGTGTAGCTCCGTTCTACACAAACTCAACACAACTGCCGGTCAACTACACAGACGACATCTTTGAAATGATGGATAACCAGTCTGCAATCAACGCATTGTACACTGGTGGTTCTGTGCAGCACCTGTATCTTGGTGAGCGTGTAACGGATCTCGAATCGATGAAGCAGTTAATCAAGACCGTATTCTCTAACTACGAGATTCCATATATTTCAATCACGCCTACCTTCTCGGTCTGCCCTGTGCATGGCTACTTGTCTGGTGAACATCATTATTGTCCACAGTGCAAAACCGAAAAGCTACACAAAATAAATTTGGAAGAGGAACGACTTAAGGCGTTGCTCGATATCCAGCAAAGTAAAGGAGATGTATTATGATTCAACCATATGGTGAAAGGGTTCTGATCAAACCCATAGAGAATGAAGCAAAGACATCCCTCGGCATTAAGATTCCAGACACAGAAGTGGAACGCCCCATGAAAGGACTCGTGGTGGCAGTTGGGAACTCAGTTCCCGGCAATTGCACGGAGGGAACCGTAGTATACTACCCAAGGTACACCGGTGCGAATGTGGAAGGTGATGACGGAGAGAAGTATATCATCGTCCAATTCGAAGACCTACTTGGTTTTGAAAAAACGAAATAGGAGAAAAAGAAGTATGTCAGAAGTAGAAAAAAAAGCAGTAGAGAACCAGATTGCTTCACTGGAAGCGGAAAAAGCGTCAATCAAAGGCGAAAAATGTGAAGTATACACACGTGTGACAGGGTTTATCCGTCCAACATCTCAGTACAACCCAGGTAAAAAAGCTGAAGTTGCGATGCGTAAAATGATGAAACCTTGCTCTTGCGGGAAATAGTTAAGAAGTTGTTGACAACATGCCTCCCCTTTGATACAATTAAGGGGAGGTTTTTTACCTAGGGAGAGAGCTATGTTTATAGAACTTGAAGATGTTGGAGTCGAATTTGACGACGAGTTACACGAGCCTGACCGCGTAGATGCTACGGCACCTGAGCACGGACAGCCTCTTTTATTCAACACAGATTGCATTGTTTATGCCCGGCCAGTCCATCTCAAAGATGGAAATGTCATAACGGAAATTTGTTATTCACGTAAAGACCATTCCACGAATTATTGGGTGCGTACGTCGTACGGGGCTCTTAAAACATTGCTTAAGCAAACAGGTAAATTCGTAGATGCCAATGTAACATTGGTAGATACGCCGGAACCATATGAAGGACCAAAATCCGAATATGATTTCTCGGCCTCCAATCCATTCATGGGTAAGAAAAAAGAATGAAATACGTTACATCAGATTCACATTTGTTCCACGAGAACGTAATTAAGTACATGCATCGTCCGTTCAAAGATTTGGATGAGATGGCAGATTCTTTCGTGCGTGAATGGAATTCCATTGTAAATTATGAAGACACTGTCTACCATCTTGGTGATTTCGCTCTTGGTACTGATCTTGATCGCATAAAACAGGTTCTTGTCAGTCTGACAGGAAAGATCATTTTAGTAACAGGAAACCATGATACACCAAATAAAATTCAATTTTACAGTCAATTCTCAAATATTAAAGTGACCGGTGGTGTTAACATTGACGGTTATTTGTTAACACACTTTCCGGTGCATCCGTATTTGTTGGAAGAAGTAACAACTCGTTCAGGTGATCTCAAAGATACTTACAACATTCACGGACACAATCATCGTAACTCAATCGAAGATCCTCGTTACTTTAACATGTGCTGGGATGTTCGTGATAAAGATGATGGTCGTCATATTCTGTCACTTACAGAAGTAAAGGAACGTATCCAGAAACAAATGGCAGACTGGACACAGTCCGCAGGTGGTACAGAATGAAAATATATGATTTTGTGAAGTGCTCGTTTGTAGACTACCCGGGTAAGATCGCAGCGGTTATTTTTACGCGAGGTTGTAATTTTAATTGTTCCGAGTGGTGCCACAACAAGCATATCATTCCCTTCGACGGGCCATGTAACACGACTCCGGAGAAGGTTCTGGCATACTTGAAGAAGCGATCTGGTAAACTTCAAGGAATAGTTGTAACTGGTGGTGAGCCTACCGTACAGCCTGATCTCCTACAGTTCTTAAAGGAATTGCGTGGGCTCTCCACTTATTTAATTAAGCTCGATACCAACGGGTATAGGCCAGACGTGCTTAAGCAAGTGTTAAATGCAAAGTTAGTTGATTTTATTGCCATGGATATTAAAGCACCTAAAGAGAAATACGAGTTGCTTACCAAGGTTCCATTCAACGAAGCAAAGATACAAGCGTCAATTGATTTAATTAAGAAATCCGGTCTTCCGCATCAGTTTCGGACAACCGTTTTTAAGAAATACTTAAACGACCGTGACATTCAGAAAATAAAAGACTGGATTCAAGACGATGATAACTACATAACGCAGAAGTGTATTCTCAGGGATGCGAAGGGAGACCCTCTGTATGACGATCTGTAACGTAGACGTATTACTTTACAACGAAGATCCGGTAGCTTTGTCCATAAAACGGGTACTAGCTAATTATAGTGACATCACTATTTTTACTAAAAAAGACGTGGGCGAGGTCATACCGGATCTTGTTATTTTAACCAAAAATGACCCGTATGACGCACTTTTAGATTTTAGGGTAGCAGTGGCTTCCTATCCTACTGCAAACACCCTCTACGTCCGTTCTGGCGTAGAACAAGTGGCATTGGGAACCGCCTTCATCAATGGATTTTCAGCTGTAGTAGACACAGATATCAAGAAAGAGAAGATGTACAAGCTCGTAAAGATGCTAGGTACGTCACCAAAAGTAGAATTAACCCAGAAATATCGCACTAAATTCCTTAATTCCCGGTATGATTTCCTTCTTAGCAACGGTCTTACCTTCAGGGAAGCCTGTATTTTGGGAGCCAAGATACGTGGTTATAAGGACGAAGAACTTGTAAAGATGTTCGATACAAGTATAAAAAACATCAATATAATAAGCAATTTTGCCTATAAGCTCCTTGGATTACACAGTTTTGAACGTCGTACGATAGCAAATGTGCTTAGATATGGTGGAATTTCCCCTACCGGTCCGTTCAAACATTACAAAATTCCTAAGACTCGACGATACAGCAGAGGATACTTCATCATACCCAAAATAAAAGAGTACAAAGACCAGTAATTTTTGAACACTTAGGTTGTATATAGGAGAGTGTTGTTTTAAGGAGCCCGACTAAATGTTCAACTGGTTTATCAATATCTTTGCACGAAAAGATTCATCTATTCAAAAGACTGCTAAAGAAGCAGAACAAGAATCCAAAAATAAATACAGAGAGCAAGCAGAAACCGATAGTGCAGCTGACTATTCACAAACTATCGAAAATGAACTTGCTTCAGCCACAGAAAACTATGACCCGTCTGCACCCATGTTCACTGATGAACAACTGGAGTCAGCCGGGCTTAAGTATTTAATAACACCTGAGCAAAATACAAAAGGGTTTTGGGCAAACGTAATTACAGCATACTTTACTACCAATAACAAAGACTTGGGTGCTGAATTTTCTACAGATAAACTTCGTACATTACAGAACAAAGGGCTTAATGCTTTCTTAGATTCAAAAGCATACAAAGAAGATGCTACCACAGGTCTTTACATTTTATTAACTCGCTTTTTATCAAACTTCAATTTGGACAAATTAGGTTCAACCAAAGAAGAGATTAAAACTGCAATCGAGTCTGCTAACAGTCCGGAAGCAATTAAACAAAACGCAAAGAAACCTAAAACACGTAAACTGGACAGCAATTACATCAAATTATTACAACAGAGTATTAACGATGCTGACATGGATGCTGCTGAAAAAGCACAAACAGGCGCAGCAAGTGACGTTGAGCACACGCAAAAGAAACTTGATAAAGCAGTTCGTTTAGAAGTATTAAATCTTCTTTTTACAGGTATTTGTAAATCTTTCTATACGTATTGTTCTGGTGCAGGCAGCAACTTGCTTGGTAATATCACAAAGAAACTTTATTCAAACACAAATGACCAACGTGTTGTTAGTATGGACGCACAAGACAACGATGATGATGACGATAACTTTGGTGATGATGAACAAGTAGGAAATTCCTTAGCTGAAAGACTCGCTGATCCTTCCCAAGCTGTTGACTTAGTTGATCCAAAAACAAATACACCCGCAGCTATTCGTGAACGTGTAAATTTAGCTACTTATTTAGCAAAACAAATTATGGCTGGTATGCCTGGAATGCAAAGTTCCGGGTTGCTTCCTTTATTCAAATTAAAATATTTACGTGATGCAAAGAAAGTACTTCGCAACACTTCACCAAAAGAAGATGTGGTGTCTGCTGACCCTCATGCGTCTAAACTTTTGTTAATTCCTACAGATAGTGAAATTAAAGATTTAATTCACAAAGACTACGATACCATGACTTTTCCAGACAAGTTTGCTGTCTTGTTTGGCACTGCTGAAGCAAAGACAGTAAAAGAGTTGAAGGCAGAACGTGATGGTGTAGAGTTAGCAGCTAAGTTCTTGGGCGGGCATTTGTTAAATAATACAAGTGGTGCTCCAACAGATAGTCGTAAAATGAACTTAGACCAGTATCAAACACAGGTTGATGCATTCTTGAAAACACTAAAAACAGATGAAGAGAAAGCATCTGCACGTTCTTTCCTAAGCGTTGACTTCGTAGATAGACTTTCCGCTGCTTTAGCAAAGAAACGTGAGAAAGCATACGGAAGTCAGCAAACAGACCTTCGTAAATTCACACACGAAATTGTTGAAGATCTTACTAACCAAATTCGTGAAGTACTTTCATTATCAAAGGCAAATGTTGCAGACCGTGTTGAAACGTGGTTACGTCAGCGTAAAGAGTATTCCAACGCCGTTGCAAAACGTATGTATCACACTAACTTTGATAAATTGAATTCTGTTTTATCTTACTTAGATACAGAGTATGATTTCTTGCAAAACAATGCACGTAAATCAGCTATGAAACTAAACAAAGAAAATAATGAAGCTGAAGTATTAAAGAAAGATTCTCGTGCAGCAGCTCGTTATGATATAGCTTCTTTTGTAACAAAACAGCGTGACTTCTTAATTGACAGGCTCTCTACTCTTGAGAATACCGTCATTCAAGATAAAAAAATATCACTCGATGTTAAACCTATCATCGATATGCTTAAGAATGCCGACGCTATTAAAACACGCAGCGGTCAACCTGTAGAAAGTTATAAGACTGCATCGCAGCTTGCTTCTGTTGCACGTAATGAAGGGTTTGAACCAAGAATTCGTAATATCCATAATGCAGTACTTGACGCAATAAAACAAACGCGTGCTGCATTAAATGAAGCAGGAGTTGATGGGTCACGTGTTGTAAATTCTTTTGATACTACTTTTGCAAAAGGAAACGATTATCATCTTACTACCTATATTCCATCAGATTTTGAACAAGTTGGTCGTATGTATCATAGCGTCGTACCTGAGGTAGCACGTCGTGTTCAAAATGATAATGAGTCCGGAAGGGAAATGCAGGAATTCAAACAAAAGGAAACGGATTATAATATTCGCAAATTAGAGAAAGATCTTGAAAAGGATAAGAAACTTTACAAGCAAAAAGAAGAAGAGTTAAATAAGAAAAATACAGATGGTACATATGTATTGCAGGATGAAGACATTATATCTTCAAAGGTAGATGAATTACAAGAGATTAAGGACCGTATTGAAAATCGCGAGAAATTCTTAGAAGAGAACAAACAAGACGCAAAGAAATGGAAAGCAGAAAATCCGTTCCCGGATCTCAATAAAATTGATGATGTTACACTTCATTCTGAGATTAAAGCAGATGATGTACTATATCTTTACGATACAAAAGAAGCCGTTGCTTTAGACCACGGTAAATATTACAAAGTTTTTAGAACGCCTGGAAGCGATGAGCTTATCCTGGCGCATAAACCTGTGCCTGAACCAGCCATAACCGACCCAGCGTTGGTTTCATACACAGGTAAAGGTTTTGTTCGTTTCTTTATTGAAGATAGAAACACTGGTAAAATGTATCCTGTAAAAGATGATAAATTAACAGGAAACTTAAAAGAAAGTGTAAGTCCTCATCCGTTTACAGGAGAGTTTGATGCACGTTTGCTTGGCGACTTAAAATCATACAGCATCGAGGACTTAAATGAGAAAATGACTGCACAAAAAATACGCATCAGCCATGAAAACTCTGATGCTAATGCAGCTAAAAAACAGCAATTGAAAGACACAACTGACAAGAACAATGCGGAATTTGCTCAATGGGAAAAAGAGAAAAACGAGTTGAACGACAAGGAAATTTCCAAAGAAGTTGCTGATGAAGATTATTTTTTGAAACGTGATTTTGGTATGACACGTGAAGAGCTTGAGAAATATATGACCGAGCTTATCAAGAAGATTTATATTGAAGTAGATCCTTCTAAAGATAATGCACGCGAAGTATTAAACAAAGCTCCTGTGTTACGTAACATCTACGATAAACTCAAAGAGATTGAGCAGTTTTACAAAACAAAAAAGACTGACAAAAAGTACACGAATGAAAAAGGTGAGCCGTTGGAAGTTTCAATCTTGCGTCCTCAGCCAGAAGCATTAGCTGACGCTATTACAGTTATTGAAGACAAGTTGCGTGATGTTGTTACAGAGTACGGAGCTAAGACTGGTCTTAAAGATACTGAGCTTCCTACAGAGCAACAACTCACTGAGCTTCGTGATGCTGTAAACAATGACCGCGATTTAGATCCATTTGAAGTAACAGACGAAGATAACACATACCCAAGCGAGCGTCTAAACTATAAACAAGTTTTACAAGAAGAACCGAAGCAAGAAGAATCTAAACCAGAGGAGAAAAAACAAGAAGACCATACTGCTGGATTCTCATTCTCAGGTTTACAAAAAACAGCTGCTCCGTTCTTCCACATTTCACGTGTTGCATTAGATATGACAGATAATCAATTACAAAAAGAAATTGAAGATCCGTCATTAGTTCAGACACCTGATGAAATGGTTGCTGATAAAAATAACAACAGCAATGAAACACTTTTGTCTGGGCAAAAATCCCAGGAACAAGATATACAGGATTCAAAATCCTTTAAGACAAAGAAGGTAGCACAAGCTTTGAAAATGGCATACGATGCTGACCCTAGCCATGAACTGTTTAATACATTAGTCCAGGTTGTACGTGATTCAAATCCTACAACTGGCCCCGCTACGGCTGACGCACTCTCCCATTTGCCAGAAACGCAGTGGAGCATGGAAGCGGCATATCGTATGTACAATGAAAGTAATGTGGCTGAGTCACATGACAGACATTATTTCCAAGAATGTTTACGTCGTGACGGCTGGCCAGCGATGTTAAAGAATGACCAGTTTGTACAGTTGTTGAAAAAGTCAAACGAAGGACAAGCATAGATGAGTGATACAAATCCGTTGTTGCGTCTACCTATGGAAGTACAAGAAAAGGTAGAGGAGCTTAGGCTTCAAAAGCAGAACGCTCTCATGATACAGAAAGTTATTGAGAGCACCTTTGGTAAACAGATGATGGACCAAGGTATTCGTCCACCTACATTTACAGACATTAACAAGTATGTAAAGTGGGCTAAGAAAAACCGTGGTGATGTTGTAAAATCTGATACACCAATGTCTGCTTCTGACCGTCTTTTTGCTGAGATGGATGAAGAAGCAGTAGATAATGAACTTGAGCTTGAGCGGGTTGCAGTACCAGAATCTTTGGAGGATAAAGCGTTGGCAGAACTAATCGACCTGTCAACACCAAAGAACACACTCGAAGACGTAAAGAAACGTTTGCAATTATCCATTAACCGTCTCGAGAAGAAAAGAATTTCACTGGGCAACGAGTACAATGATAAATTGGAATCGACCCTAAAAGATTATTATAAAGAGCTCGCCAAACACACTCAGACAGAGGTGAAAATGGCTGAGGAGTTGCGTGACTCTGATAAAGTTGATGTAGGAACAGTGAACTACATCATGAACAAACTATTTCAATGCGTGAGCCAGACTGTTACTGAAGTTAATCCATCACAGCGTGAAATGTTCTTCAAAGTGCTAACAGAGAACATTAACCGCACAAAGATTGATACTTTAACAGATTTATTAAAGGAGATATAATGTCGGAACTGAACGTTAAAGCAGAATTAACCAGCATCAAGCCAACAGGATATGTTGTTGCTGATATTACACTTGATTACACGAAAGGAAATGTCGCTTCCGTGGCGAAGAAGATTTCAACTCTTCCGTCTAAGATTAGTATCTCCGAGAACGCTGTTAAACACTTGAACAACGAAGATAAAAAACTGGCTACGCAAGCTGTAATCAATGTTGGCACAGAGTTTTCTCGTAAAGGTGCTGACCTTAAACAAATTGTTACCGATATGCTGGTAGCAGCATTTGGTGATGTCGCTTCTGTTGATGTTAAAGATGTATATGCTTACGTAGATTTAGACATTACAGATGGAAGCTTGGACATCCAAAAACTACAACGCCACATTCATCACAATCCAAAAACAAATGTGACCCTGTCTGTTGGTAAGAACAAGAAACCAACATTTATTATTCCAGCTTCTTCTGCAAAAAGTGTAGAAGATTTCATGAACGAAGCTTATCAAGTTTTGGCAGATAAGTATACTTCTACAGGTAATTACGAATCAATTGATTTATCAGGTGATGCACAACGTGCAATTAACGATTACAGAAAAGCAACCACTCCAGTAAACTCACCTAGCTATACACGCGAGTCTCCGAACTATGCTAAGTATGGCGATGAAAATATGAAGGAAGGTATGCGTTCTGCTGTACAAACACACAGTCGTGGTATGTATGGTTGGACAAACTATCTGTTCAAAGCTATTAGCAGCTTAAGCAATTTGAAGAAAGACATTGCTGACATGGAAGATAAAGATGTAAAGAATTTCTCCATCAAGCTTCGTTCTGATATCTTGGCAGATGAGCCGGGCGCAAGACGTAAAGATGATGACAACAATCCAGTTAAGGAAGACAACGGAATTCTTTATGACCTTCGTAACGCTATTACTGGCTGTCACAAAACACAGGCACAGGAAGCTAAGATTCGTAATGAATATTTAGACCACTTCTTGGGTATTGGTAAGTATGAATCCAAAGAAGATACAAAACCTTTTTATACTTTAGTACAAAATGAGATTGACCAGATTAACGACGATATGCGTGTGATGCGTTCTCTTAAACGCTATGCACAGAAAGAAGAGTATGCTGGTGGTGACTCTGTCACATTGAAACGATCTGAAATTTATGAAGCGTTAATCGATCAGTTAGTTACAAAACGTAAACTGCTTGAGAAGGAACTTACTCAAGCAAGCAAGGCCATCGATGCTGTAAAGAAAGCAAAACAAAAATATGAAGTAAGCTCACATAAAGCAGAAGATAAAGAAGCATACTTAAACGAGCTTGCCGCAATTAAAGCATCCATCCCTAACCCTGCAATTGAATCAATTATTCCAACCGGCTATCAATTTAGCAACATTGTTAAACAATTAAAAGATTCAGTTGATACAGCATTTGCTGAGAAGAATCAAGAAGAAGCAAATTTCATGAACGGTGTTGTTCATACAAAAGACAGTGAAGGAAAAGACTTAGATATTAAATACACAGATATCGAAGATAATTTACGCGACAAAACTGAGAAGTATTCATCTTTAACTTCACAGTATTATGATAAGATCAACCAGACGCTTGAAGAGTTAAACGAGAAACATCCTAAAGAAGAAGACCGTCTTTATGCTAAGTTAATAGCTGACCGTAACCACAAAAAGGATGTAATGGAAGCTTCTGAAAAGATAATGAAAAATGATTCATACAAAAACAGTACGGATCCTAAAATTCAAAAAGCTTTCAAAACTGCATATAAGAGATATACAAATGCTAAGAACGATTACTTCCGTTTAGTTAACTCAGCCATTCCTAAAGCAGAAGAAGAGTGGCGTAATGCACAACAAAGTGCAGCATATAAGGCAGTTAACGATGCTAAGTTTTCTGATACTTCAGATTTGACTTGGAGCCAAGTTTTGGACGCAGCAAAAGCAGAAGTTGATCGTGCTACTGAAGCTCGTGAGACAATGCGTACACAACAAGAAACTGAGCGTTCTGAAAAAGATGAAGCATTTAAGAGACAGGACTTGATGTACAGAAATACATCAGACTTATCAGATAAAACATCAAATGTTTCTAAAGAGCTTGAAGCTGCTAAGAAAGAACTTGAGGATTTACAGAATAAGCAAGAAGCTATTAAAGCAGGTACAGTAAAAGACCATACCGGTGAAATTGTAAATTCTGTTACAACATCATTAGGTAGTAAGGAACAACAAGATTTTAATTCACGTCGTGGTGAGGCATTATCAACTGCTCCGTTATCACGTGATGTTTTTGCTCGCAGATGGGCTATCCATGAACTTGGAGACGAGCTAAAAGGTGTAAATCGTGGTACAGCAGAGCGTTTAATTCACGAAAAAATTTACTCTGACTTTTCTGGTAAGAAAGTAGAGGGTATGCAGCCAGATATGTCCGATAAAATTCTTAAAGCTTATCGTTGGTATGCTCTCTATGAGTATGCTAAAAACAATCAAGGCAAATTACCATATATTAAAACACCAGAGGATGCAGCTCGTTTTGCACTGAACGCCTACGCAATTGATGAAGCAAGCCGTAAGTTAAGTTCTGAACGTGAAGCAAAGATTATTCGTGGACACTTAGAAGATTACTTTGGTAGTAAATTGAATGCTTCAAACCGTAAGTATTTGGACCCAGCAGCAGATAGTGTTTTGATTATCTTATATAACACACTACGTGATGCATATCATGTGAATGTTGAGCTACCAGAGAAGGTTCTTCGTTCTTCATCAGTTGTTCGTGAATCTGCTCCTGTGCAAAATCTTATTGAAGATGCTCGTGGTGCAAATTTCATGCACGCGGCATTTATGAACGCAGTGAGAGATAGCATTTCAGATGTTGTTTCCTCCCAAGAAGACGTTGAATCTACTGAGGAGGAACGTAAGTCAATTGCTGATAAAATACAACAGGCAGAAAAGAACGTAGAAGACTTAACTGCTAAACTAGAGGATTACAACAAGAACAAAGAATTTTTGGATTCAACGTATACTAAGTTTGAAGGTAAAGCAAAACCTTCATATGTTTTCGATGTTGATACTGAGGATGGAGCACTTTCGTCTGATGATATTAAGTCCTTTTTAGACCGTGTTGTTGCATCATCAAAAGATATGGGAGACGGGATGTCACATGTACCACTCGATACGCGTAAGTGGTTAAAGGAAATGTTGCAGTCATTTGTTGCTGAGAACAAAAATCTTTCAGCAGATTCTAAAAAGAATTTAGATACAACAATTGATAATGGTTTAATTAACGATTACACTTCACGTGTTGTTTCAGAGGGTGCTAAGACATATAATTCACGCACTCCAGTAGATTTAAGTGAGCGTTCTAGCAAGGAACAAGCTACGTCTGCAATGGCAGATTTGATGGAATCTATTGCTAATGGTAAACTTCCTAAACAATCAGTTCTTGCCTTAGCTAATGCTCGTGGATCCGTTGATGAATTTATTAAAGTTTTACATGAACAAGCTGTTGAAATTCACGACTTGCGTACAAAAGCCGACGAGGAAGAAGGTTTACGTGATGATGAATTTAGAACTAAGTATAATACATCTTATTCTAAATCTGACTTACAGGAGCATTCTGATACCTGGTCTGAGACACTTGCAGATTTAGAAAAGACACTCGACCTCGCTCGCAATAAAATGAAAATGAATATCACACCTGCTGGGTTAATGGCATTATTAAAAGACCCAGAAAAAGGTGCAGAGGTGTTTGAGAAGGCAGAGGAAGAAGAAAAGAAAGATACTCTTTCTAGTGATACACGTACAGCTTATTATTCAGACCTTTACAGCAAGTTTACTTTGTTAATGGGTTATGAAACAAATGAAGCTGAGTTCAAACGTGAACTGAAAGAAAACTTCATGCCAGAGTTTAAGAAAGCAATTATAAAATCTAAGACAACTGTTAATAGAAACGAGAAAGCAGACCGTCAAAAGATTTTAACTGAAATGTATAATAAAATACAAGACACTCTCCAGGGCTTTAATACAAATGCTCCTGTGGATGAAGAAGTTGAACATCCAAATGAGAACGAGAAAGTAATTCCTACATTTGAAGATGCCAAATTCAAAGGTAATGAAGATAACCCAGAGGGTGCACCTACAGGTGAGAAAGCTGTAGAGAATAAATCCGTTTTTGAGGGTAAAACCCCGAAAGAAGAACAATAAGGAGAAAAAATGTTAGAGTTCGAACAAAACGTTAAGTTCGAGGAGAACTTAGAAAAGGAAGCATCGTACACGCCTTACTATCAAATCACACGTTTGGCGAGTGATGCGTATCAAATATACTCACACGAGACGAAGTTAGCTGAGATCCAGAACAGCAAGAATACGCTCAAAACAATCGCATCACTGCGTGGCGGTTCTTACTTGAATGCTGAACTCACTAAAGCAGTAACAGAGCTGGCTCCTTTCTCGTCAATCATCGTAACAGAAAATGCCGTTTCTTTAAGCAAGAAAGCATCTGCTGATAGCAACAGAGAACCGTGGCAATTAGTTTCTGTAAACGGTGTCGAATATTTTATTAAAGCAGAAGGTGAAGATACTGAAGAGCAGAAAAAAGAAGCATCAGAAGATGCAGCTCTTACTAAAACAGCTTCTGCAAAACCACAAACATACACAATTAGCATTGAAGCACATAACGTAGCAGAGATTGCTAAAATTGCAGAGTATGCAGTAGAAGAGATGGGTGCAGATCCGAAATCTTTTAGCTGCCCTATGCAAAAGAAAATTGTGTTTGATATTAACAGTGTAAACCCGATGGAACAAATCCATCAAGACGCACACAAATTCTTAGGCAACCACAACATTTATGTACCAGATCAAAATGTAAATGTTTGTAACGAAGCCGGAGAAGTTTGCTGTGGGTGCCCTGCATGCCAAAAAGCAGTAGAAGATAAAAAAGTAGAGCAAGCTCCTACTGCAGTACAAGGTCCTGCTGGAAAAGTGTCATATACATTGACATCACCAGATTCACCAAAAGTTTCTCATGCTTCAACAGCAGAAACATTGAAAGAGTATGCAGAAGCACATTATTCAAATTACACAATCACTGCTTCTGATGGTACAGTAATGCACCACGTTGCTTCTGAGTTAAAATCTTTTAGTGAGCAACTCAACGACTTCTTAATGAAATCAGCTGAGAAAGCAGTTGTGTTAGATAAAAATACACAAGAGGAAATCCCTGAAGGTGATCCACGTCGTACTGATGATTCTGCAAAAGAAGTAATTAAAGTGCAAGAGGATTTAGACCCTTCGTTGGCAGCAGCTGCAGCACCTGCAGGTGTTCCACAACAAGTACCTCCTATGCCGGCAAAAGAACAACCGAAAGAGGAAGTACAACGTGACCCAGCAGAGAAGAATCCACAAGATACCGCAGCAACCGGCGACGATGATGTAAAACGCTGGAAAGGTATGCGTGAAGATCCTTCATCTGGTAAGTACATTGTGTACATAACGGAAACAGAAGAGCATATTTTCGACAATCCAAACGACGCAATTGACTACTTGGTGAGAAAATAAGGAGGTCCATGATGGACGAGCTTATTAAAGACGCAAGTGCATCAGAACGTCATCCTGCAGTAGTTCAAGGTCAGGAAGAGTTAGCTGGTGTAAAGAGCGTACAAATTAAACGTAATATGAAAAAGAACTCAGAGAACGAGTTCGTTATTACGCAATCGACACGTACTGAAATGGTCTACGATACAGTAGACCAAGCCCGTTCTGCTTATTTGGACATCCACGATGCAAAAGAAGAAGCAGAGTTCGATAAAGCAAACTCACACAAAGACCAGTCGGATGCTAAGTCTGATCCTGAGCAGAAATCTGATGAAACAATGAAGGAAGACCAAGAAGAAACATTGGGTGCAAAACCAGCTTCTTGGGATGCTGAACTTATTCGTCAAGCTGCACCTGCTTTTACAGGTATTGAAGTTGATCCTGGGTTTTATACAGGCAATATTCAACCCGCTGTTCCGCATGCTGGGTTTAACCCACAACAAAAGATGCAGGAATATGAGCCCGGTAAAGGCGATGGGTATAACTTAGGTACAGGTCCTGATAAACAATTATTAGGTATAAATGATAAAGCCTCTGCTGAAGAAGATGTTAAACAAGAGCAGCCCGGTCAGTCTTTATTGCAACCCGGGTTCGGAGTATCTCCGATTGAAACAGAACTTCGTAACGGTGTAAGACGTGAGTTTGAGCATACGGACGATGCAGCTAAAGCAGTGGAAATTGCTTTGGACCATTTAGCAGAAGACGAGCATTACTATGAGAAACTTCAAAAGGTAATGCCGGAATTCGGTACAGAAGAAAAGAAAGAGCGTGAAGTATATGTAAAGCCTGAGTCAAAAGAAGTACAAGAGTACGATTATGAACAGGCCGGTAAGGAGACAATGTTTCCAGGAGCAAAGTAATGAACGAGACAGAGTATAAAGTGTTGGTAAGTTTAGGTGGCGGTCACTGGTACGACCTTAACCACATGATGCGTATAGCAAAGTATTACAATAAAAAACTAACAGTAAAAGAGTTCGAACGTATTGTTAAGAAACACATTGCCTACGGGCTAATTCGTGCCAAAAAAGATGGCGTGAAAGTGCTAACGTACAAAAATGAACTTGGTCTAACACAGAAAGGCTCTGAATGTCTCGAATACTGGAAGCGTGTCAGATACGAACGCACAGATAAAAAACACTTATTGGGTGAGGAGGGGCAGGCGATGATTACCCTGCCAAAGTAATATGGGTTCATTTACATATAAGAATTTAGGTTTGGATAAATCATTACCTGATAAAGGTATGAAAGAAGTCAAAGATTTGGGTGGTGGAACACCAGATCAAATCGGACGTATGCAAGATTTACAGGAAACCAAGTATCCTATTTTGGAACACAAAGATCAAGAGCAAGGTGTAGTTTCAGACAAAGATGGTGATACTTATTACCCGCAATCTGTAAATCCTGTTTATGTAAATCCAACTGCCCCTACCCCAGCCAACCAAGAATTTACAGATAGTGTAAACCGTAAACTCGACCAAGTTAAAGATAAAAACTACAAAGAAGTTGAGTATGCTGCTCAAAATCAATGGTACCAAGGTGAAGGTAATAACAATACTGACCAAGAAACAGCAGGGTTTACATTTGATTTCAAAGGTAAAGGTAAAACCACAGAACGTATGGATGGTGGTACAAACGGACCAATTGCTCCACAGCGTTCTAAAAAGGTGTGGCCTTATGGTATTCCAGAGCGTGATTCCGTACCTGTGCCAGCATCAGGTTTTAGCCAGACAGATGGATTTTTATTTAACAATGCAGGAGCTGGTGCTGACTTAGAAGCAGAAGCTGCCAACCATGCAAAACTTAAAAATGAAGTTAAACATCAAAAGGAACCAATCAGTGGTGGTCCTATTGGGGCTGCTCGTGGTGCCCGCGCTTCAGTAGCTGCTCCATTTTTTAAGTGTGCAACGACAATTGGTGTTAATCAACCTAAAATTACAGAAGATGGATTGGTTGAACGTACTGCACCTATTCCTGGTTTTCAAATGAATCAGAAACCGACATCATATCAAGAGAAAGTAGCTCCTGTACAACAAGTTGTTTCACCGAAAGAAGGTGAATTGCCTCGTAAGATTGTTCAAAAAGATATTGACCAGCCGGATAATGAGGCAAGCAATACAACACAATTTATGGTTCAAATAGGCCAAAACGAGTCAGTTGAACCTAATGATACTGACAAAATTTGAACACTTAGGTTGAAATTAGAGGGGGTGTAGTCCCCTTCTACGGAGTTTTTTAATTGGAGAACAAATAATGGAATCACTAAAGAGAGTTTATTCAAACGAAGAATCCCTTCGTAACTTTCGTGAGCAAACTCGTTTAGCTGCAGCAAAAGATCATGTAATCCATGCCGCACTTAACGACGCTGCCAGACAAATCGTAGCAAATTACGGACCAAATATCTCCTTGGACGCATCTAAAGACAGTCTCGTCGAGATTCGCCAAGGTGTTTTTTCTGGTAAAGTGGAAGCACAATTATCAGTAGAAACTGGTTCAGGTATTAAAAGAATTGCTTATCCTATCGAGGTTCGTTCCTCAAAAGCAGTCTTAGATAAAGATTTGAACGTTAAAGCAAACATCGAAGCCGCTTTAGCAAAAACAGCATCCAAAGAGGATGAAGAGATTGCTAAGAAAGCAGCAGCTTACGATGCTCGCATCGCTGAGTTTAACGCAGAAAACGAAGCTGACGTTAAAATTACAGCTCTTATGGAAGAAGGTCTTTCTAAAGAAGCAGCTGCTGAGAGAGTATTCAATTTGAATGCAGCTTTGAAAGCAGAAGCTAAACTTGACCACATCCAAGATGCAGGCATGAACAATCAGTCAAACATCGGCATCAATGCAATGCCGCAAGCCTACATTGAAATCGCTAAAACAAACTTACCAGCGAGCTATGGTATCGGTGACGCATTAGATATTGAAGGTGTCGCCTACGAATGTATTTCTGTAGAGGGTTCATTCCTTAAATTCAAGCTCAAAATCGACTAAGGAGGAATCACATGTTTTTAGATAAAAAAGCAGCAGAAATCGAAGCGTTAATCAAGCAAGCTAAAGAACTTACTGAAAAGAAGGAAGAAGCTGTTGACACAAAAGATCTCGAGAAAGAGATTGATGATGCCATGGGCTTGGGGAACGGAAAAGAAGCTGAAACTCCTGTTAAAGAAGAAACAGCAGCTCCTGCTAAAACACTTGTAGAACAAGGTCCGGATGCAAAGGCAGATCCTCTTGCAGCCATTATTGATTATTGTTCAAAACGTATGTATGGTGACGCTGTTAAAGTAGTTGTTGAATATGCTGATAAAAATGAATACGGTGTTTCACAAACCATTCAAGCATGGACAGCAAAAGTTGAAGAGGCGTTGGGACCAGATGTAGCCCAATCTTTTTCAGCAGCAGTTCGTGAAGGTATGACACAATCAGTAAACAACGAAAAACAAGAGCTTAAAGCTGAAAAGAAACAACAAGAGCAAGCAGCAGCTGAACCTGTAGTACAAGAAGCAGCCACTGCAACCCCAGGCGCAGCAGATGATACTTCATTACAAGATGCAATGCAAAACTTAGAAACCGGGTCAGCACCAGAAGAAGGTGGTGACAAAGGTGCTAAAGAGGAAGGCTCAGAGTTTATGGCAGGAGAAGAGGAAGAACCGCTTACTCCAGAAACAACCGAGAAAGATCCTATCCTGAACAAAGCATCCTTGTTTGATTATCTTACAAAAACAGCATACGATGTTAACGAATTAGCCGGTGATGCTCCTGTAGAAACAACAGCCGAAACAGCCACTTCAGTAGATGAAGCAGTATTTGATGAAGCGAAAGCTCACTACACGAACTGCAAAAATACTGGAATTGACTGCGATGCACAAAAGCTTGCAGCTGATTTAGGTGGACAAGGCTTTAATATTGATGAAGCTACAGCACAAAAGGCAATCGATGAAGTAGACGCAGAAGGTCCAAAAGACTTGGGTGATAAAGTAAATAAGATGGACGATTTAATTACATCTTATAACAGCTATCAACCAGAAGCTTCTGCAGAAGATGCACTTCTTGAGACTGCAAAAACAGCTTCCTCAGCAGCAGAATGGCTTGAAAAAATTGCTACAGTAAACAAACAAGCAAACAAACTTGACGAAGAGTCAGGCAGCCCACAACATCCTGGTAAAAAGCTTTTTAACGGGGATAAAGTTTCCTATACAAACGGTAAACAACAATACTTCCCAGGTCAAAAAGCATTCCAAGATCGTAAAGGTGGAAATGCTCCTGTAGAAACAGTTCGTAACGTAGCAGGGAAACCAGGCGTAGATGTTTATAATCCTCAAGTTTCAAAAGCAAATGTTAAATCAATTACTGATGTAAAAGGTGGAACAATTGCTTTCATGCAACCTATTAAACTTGATGAACCAACACATCTTGAAGCAGGGTTTGACTACAACGGTATCGTTACTGGTGAACTTCAAAAAACCAAAGATACCAAAGAACCTTTAGCTGGTGCCGGTCATAAAACAGCTGACTACTTAGACAAAATCGACAAATTATCCGATAAAGAAAAAGTAGCAGGTGACTTACCTAAAGCTATTGCTTCTATTTCATTCACAGGTTTTCAAAAAACCGCTGAAGAAACTCAAGCAGGTAACGGTACAATCGGTACTGATACCACAGCAGCAGTAGGTAAACCAGTTGAAGAGAAAAAACGCGAGCTCAGCGATGAGCAATTAGTAGCAGCACAAGGTGACATCAAAGATCGTGATGCCAGCTTGGAAGCAGCAAAATAGGAATTGAAATGAATAACCACGAAGACCTTATCGAAGCCTTATACAGACATGGCTTATTAAAAAAATCCGGAAGTGAGCGTGTAGATGCTTTACGCAAACGTGCTCTTTTCCCAGAAGCAGAGTCTAAAGACTCCGATGGGTCTTCGCAGGATTCAATTCCTCAAGTAGTGGCTCCGAAACCAGAGCCTGATGTAGACCAAGCAGCATTACAAGAAGTGGAGCAATTACTCGCAGCTGAGATTTCAAAAGATCCAGCTATTAAACAAGAGCTGATGACTCTTACTAAAAATGTAAAGAGTTTCAAAGCTAAAGTAGAAGAGATTTTAATTACAGCCAATGTTGGAAAAATTCCCCCATCCTTAAGTGATGCTGGGTATGAAAAACTCGCACAGAAGATGTTCGGTGTGACGTTTACAGATAAGAATAAAGACCTTAAACCTGAGAAAGAAGAGAAAAAGCCTACAGACAAACCAGAAAAAGAAGGTGAAAAATCTGAAGAAGCTGAAGGCAAAGACGACCTTGGGTTAGGCGAACTTGAAAAGTTGTTAGGAAAATGAACAAAGACCCACGATTTGTAACGTTGATTTTTGTTAATGTTAAAGACACTCACAAACTTCTATCGTTACTGAAACAGCATATAGCCTTTCCTATCGTAAAAGAAAAAGAACAAAACGATGGGATTGTTGCTGTTGTAGTAAAGGGTTTTGAGTACGGTGATGTAGAAAAATACATGTCTGCATTCTGCCAACATTTCGGGTTCAAAGATGTAATTTGTAGTGCAAGCAAAGGAAATATTTTTGAATGAAGAAACCCATAGTTGAGTTGTTATTCGAACGTGCAGTACTCGCGTGCGAAATGAACAGTTCAGTCGTTAATTGGGCAAAGCAGATGGGAGTCGATTTGTACAAGAACCAAATCGAAATTATAAATACCATTTGCGATGAAAAGCACAGAAACATAACGATATTGGCTGCTCGTTCCGCAGGGAAAACTTATGCCGTTGCGTTGGGTACAACCAAGATGTGCATTGATAACCCTGATTATGAAGTTATCTTCTTCGCTCCTAAAGCTGCACAGGCTACTCGTATTTTAGAGCAGATTCAGTCAATATGTAACAAATGTAAAGACACGCTATATAAAGAGATTGACTGGGCAAATAGTAATAAAGCAGATTTTAAGTTTTTTAATGGATCCAGAATGCGTGCTCTGGGTGCGGCTGATGGAACACAGGTAGAAGGTTACCACGCTCCAATGGTAGTTATCGACGAGGCCCACGCGGTTTCCTCTGATTTCTACAACAAGAAAATCAGCCCAATGTTGAAAGCAGCTGCCAATCCTAAGGTAATCAAGATTGGTATTTCGCTCTTTAGAAACCATTTTTATGAGTCCTGCCATAACCCAACGTGGACCAACTTGGTCTACCCATGGGACAAGTGTGAGAACTTGTTTAACGCAGGTACAACAACAATCGATGGTGTTGATTACCCCACCACGATTATTAACGATATGCCTCTATCGTATAAGCAGGCAAGGTTCCCTAACCATCCGGAATATCATTTTCCGTCAGAGAATAACATCTCAGAAGAGGATTTTGATACTCAGTATGAAATGAAATGGGTGGACTCAATATCTAAGTTCTTAACAGATAAGGATTTAGAGTCGATGGTTGGTGAACACAAGTATATGCAAGTCGGTGTAGAAGGCGAAGAGTATTACTTTGGTTTAGACTTAGCAGGTGGTTTGTTGATTAACCAAGGTATTAAAAGGGACTACTCCTCATTGGTAGTAGTTCGTAAGCATCCGGATGGGATGAAAGAAGTTGTTCGTTGCGAGGAGTGGCAGGGTGACATTGTAGACCAAATGGAGGAAATCATTGCTGTAATCCATCCAACGGAAGGGAGATTTAAGTGTCGGTTTGGAACAGCAGATTACGGATCATTGGGTCCAGCAGTTGTAGATATTTTGAGCAGATCTGGTTTACCTATTGCAGGTATTCGCTATCGGGCTTCTGAACCATCTACAGGCATGCCGTATAAGATGGCATTGTTTGACAATTTATTTACTGAGTTACGGTCGGGTTACTTTAAGTACCCATGTGCCCACGATATGGCTACAAACTACTTGTTAAAGAAACATATGGAAGAGTGGTCAGCCTTGGAGCGTAAGGTTAATACGAACGGAAACGTTCAGATTGCAGCTCCGGCAAATACCGATGAACACGACGATGCTTGTAACGCATGTGTGTTGGCAGTTTGGGCTGCTGATAAGATGCAAGATGAGCTTCGTAGAATTACACGCCGTGGCTTATTGGAACGGTTGGTTTCTCCTAATATAAGTGGGAGTACAACAATGAATCGTTTCTCGCAGGGTGGTGCAAACCGCAACATGCCTGCAGGTCTCCGCAAGTACTGGGGAGGTAACAAATAATGGAAAACGAAGCATCAACCGTGGTAGATTCCATCATCAGACAAGAGATGGCTACCAATGAAGAAATTTTAGATAAGGAAGAGGAAGCAAAACGTTCTTTAGAGGACTTGTATGTTTCCATCGAAAAGTTGTATATTTTACGTAAGGGCACCAAAGAGGGCCTCGCTGGGATTGATGAGTTCATCAGACAAATACACGACAAGTATGTAGGCGTCAACGTCGAAGGCTTCGAACAGCGTAAAAAAGAGATCGTTGAATTACTTGAAAATATATCGTGGAGCATCCGATCTGCTATTGATAAAATAAACAACTTCGAGCGTGATGTTAAGAAGATTGGAGATTAGTGATGGAGATAATCAAAGGTAATCAAGCAGGACTTGGAAAAACTGCAGACGCACCGAAATTAAAAACATTTGCACCAGCTAAAATGAGTGACCCGATTCCGGCCCCGCTCATGATCCATGGTTCTACTAACAATTCTGTAATGGCTAAACAAGCCGATTATGCAGGTATGGTTGGTGGAAACTCAATTCAACAGCCTACATTCTGGTACTCACCTGAGTTAACACCAGATTCTTGGTTGTTGCCGAAATCACGTGTTGAAACCTTACGTTTCTGCAAGATTTATTATAACTTAAATCCGTACATCCACTCCATCTTAAACATGCATGCACAGTACGGATTTTCTCGTTTCAAACTTCAGTACAAAGATCCAAACATCACAAAACTTTTTAACACCTTATTATTCCACAACCAAACATTTGACTGGTATCAATTCACATTAGATGTAGCTTTGTCTTATTATAAATATGGTGAGGCAGTAATGTGGGGTGATTGGAACGCAGCACGTCGTACTTGGAACCGTTTCACATTGATTGATCCAGCCTTGGTAGAATACAAAGAAGACTTATTTACCGGTCATGCAACGATTGAACTCATCCCAACAGTAGAGATGAAAAAGACCATTAAAGATGCTATCATGCAAGGTCGTCGTGATATTGACCCGATGCTGTTAGACGCAGTACAAAATAACAAGAAGCTACCACTTGATACAGAAGGTACAGAAGAAAACGTATTTACTGGTCAGAAATATTCACCTGCAAAAGTATTCGTATTTGCCCGTAGAACTGATGTTTCTTCTTCTCGTGGTACATCAATTATTCAGTCGTTATTCAAAGATTTAATCTATGCAGATCAATTGCGTATGTCACAAATCGCAGTTGCTCAAAAAACACAGTTACCAATCGAGTTATGGACTGTAGGTCACTTAGGTAATGATGAGCAATCATCCATCCTTCCTGGCCCAGAAATGCTCGAAGAAGTACGTACAATGATTACAAACGCTACACAACAGCCTCCGTACTCAATCGTATATGGCCCTTATTTGAAATATGAAGCCCTTGGCGTGTCTGGTAAGCTGTTGGATATATACAATGACCTGGGATACGTAGAAAACCAAATCCTGGTCGGTTTAGGCGTAAATAAAGCGGTTGTGCTTGGTGAAGGTCCGAATGTACAAGGTAAGACCATTTCACTTAACCGTTTAATACGTGAGTATTCAGTTGTTCGTGACTTATTTGCAAACTTTGTAAAAATCAATATCTTACTTCCTATTGCTAGAGCAAATAACTTAGTAGATGAGGAAGGACAATACATTGTACCTGATCTTGTTTGGGAACTCTCTTTACAACCAGAACAAGATAAAGAGAAGTTTGATATGTGCTACAAAATGTGGAAAGACGGTTTAATTTCCACTATGTCATTATTTGAGAAATGCCCAGAGAAGTTCGACTATACACTCGAAATGACACGTCTCGAAGATGAAAAAGGCACAATCTTTGACAAACAAGATCGTCGTTTAGGAAGAAACCCAGGGACAGTATCAAAAGGTACAGGTAACGCATCTCCTACTGGCACAGGTGGTGCAACAGGAAATGTTACCGACGGTAAAGGCAATCAAGAATTACGTGACTTTGCCTTAGGTGGCGGTAATTCCGAAAGTGAAACCCCCACGGATACCTCAGTTGGCGGTGAAGCCAGCGCGGGCGGTACCGGCGGTGAGACGAACGTCTAAGGAGAGATTTATGTTACAAAAAAGAGGCGAAGTAACTCGCATTAGCGTCGTGCGTGAAGGCGAAATTAAGCCAGAAACCGACGAGAAAAAAGAAGAATCTAATTAGCTCCATTGCTGCTAATTCCATGGCCCCAGCCAGTTTGTTCTGGTTGGGGCTTATTTTTTGAACACATAGGTTGTTAGTAGAGGGGAACAGTTTCAAATGAATCAATTTAACGACGAAAATAACATAAGTGCACTGATTAAAGTCGGCGTGCAGAAGCATATCATGGGTAATATCCTTGATATTGCTAAATCGCTGTTTCCTGACGATCAGAAGAAATTAGCACAGTTTATTAAACTAGTAAAGAAAGCATCGTATAATGGTATTTCCATTATGAACGATACGCTCAATATGTATGATTTGAGCAAAATTACGAGGACACCAACAGATGAGCTCCTTCCAAGAGTGGTCGGAACAGCTTTCAAAAAGAGCTCCGATCTTGATACCTCTAAGTAAAATCGCGGTTGCGACCGACAATTCTTATGCAAAGCTGTATGACTTGCTCAGGAACGGCTATGATAAGGTGCGGTGGGTCAATGCAGAGGATCTTGGAAGCCCATGTCCGTTGTGTGCTCATATTGAAGAGCAAGTAAACCAGGACGGTGGACTCGATTTAGCAAATTTTTTAGGGTTTAGAAAGAACTTAAAGTTCGTAGTAAACCAAGAAACAGGTGAAAAACAACCTGATTTTGATGCAAACGGACTCCAGAAGTTTGAACTGGAACCGATTGTGGAGATTTATAAAAACGCTCCTATTTATAATTGGAGTCATGTTGGCTGTAAATGCCATTTACTCGTATTTAAGAGCACTGATAGCGAAGACATGATACTTGTAACTCGGGCAGGTTAAATGTTTTATATACATTCGAATCAATCAATGCCTATTTTGGCGACATATGCACCAAAAGGCGGAATAAAAATCAAAGCAGCAGCTTTGAACCAAGATTTAGGGAATTCTTTCAGCAAATCTATTGTTGAGCAGAAGGACCCTCGTTTTGTCTATGCTATCGCCCGTGCCGTTACAGCTGAAGTTCCTAACAAAAACTGGGACTTGTTCCCAATGGAAGAGATCCAACGTGCATATCCTACCTTCGTTGGACGCAACATTTTCTTAGACCACAATACACAATCTGTACGTAACGCAGTAGGTAAAATTGTAGCCGCCGAGCTTCGTCAAGACGATGAAGGCTACACATACGTTGCGTGCTTATTCAAAGTAGATCGTCAGATCCACCCAGATATTGCCATGAAGATCGAGGACGGTATTATCGATTCAGTGTCAATGGGTGCTAACGTAAAAGAAGCAGAATGTTCAGTATGCCACCACAGAGCAACTCGTGAATCCGAGTTTTGCGAGCACCTTGCTAACTTAGGGCGGTATATTGATCCGTATACAGGCCAACCAAACTATTCAATCAACCACGGTGTAGAGTTTACCGAGCTGTCCTTAGTGTCAGTCCCGGCAGATCCTACTGCCAAGATGCACAAAGTATTTAATCAGCAAGGCGGTATTGATAAGACAGCTGAAGACCAGTCTGACACCGTTGTACCGCCTTCTAATGTGGAAGAAACAGTTATTGTAGATGCTCCTGCAGAGGAACAAAAACCTTCAACAGAGACACCTGCAAACACTGGAGAGTATGTTGAGGCCATAAATAGAGATACTGGGTACTACCAATTAGACTGTTCTTCACCAGAAAAGGCAGACTTTTTCTACTATATTTTGGAGCCATACATAAATAAAGGCATCGTAGAACTCGATGTAACGGACAAAACTGTAAAAATTCTGTTTGCTCCAGATGTAGAAAATCCAGAGAAGTTTGTTGAAGAAGCTGTTGCTGTATTCGGTTTGACTATGACAACTGGTGTTGTATTACCAGAGAAAGAAGCAGCTTATAAGAATACACTCGTAAAAACAGCTGCATCCAATGAAGTATATTGTCCATGGCTTAGCAATACAGACCCTATCAATCTTTCTATTTCAAGGAAAGCAGCAGGAGAGGGTAAAAATTTTACTGTAAAACTCTCTTTTGGTGATAATTCTTATGATGAAGATACAGTTAAAGAACTTGTTTCCTATTTAGTAGGTGATGATGGAATTACAACAACTACAACAAGCAGTGGTGATGATGGTTCAGTAAGCGAAGTATCGTTTACTTTCCCTACTGACAAATGGAATAGTATCTGTCAGAACCTTAGTTCCGAGAACCCTAAATCAAAAATAAAAGCTACACAACAAGGATTACGTAGTTATTTATCAGATAGATTACAACAGATTTCAAATGAATATGATGGTGAAGATGGTAGACGCAGTGAGTTACCAAAAAATACTCATAATGTAGCCAATGAAGAACCTCTTAAAGATGTATATTTTGACCTATCTGGCTGGGGTGATGAAGAACCTAAAAAGGAAGAAAAACCTGCTTCAGAAGAAAAGCCTATTACTGAAGAGAAGCCGGATGTTGAAAACGAAAAAACTGACAAGCAAAAAGAGTATTTAGCACTTAAAGATAAATTAAACAAATATGCTCAACGCGTACGTAAGTCATTGCCAAAAGAGGTAAAAGAGGTATTTGACAAAGCAGCTGAGACAAATACGAGATCAAAAGATTTAGATCTAACAGCATTCCCTCCAGAGGTACACGCTATTCTTCGTAATATTTATCGTGATGAGTATGGACCTAGTGTAGGTGAGGTAGCCGAAAAACGTAACAGTGATACAGCCCTTAAAGAACTTGATAAAAATGTCAAGGAAACCGTGCAAACTGCGGGTAAAGAGGCTAATAAAATCAATCCTGACAACGATGATGGCGACCTTGGTGGCGTAGAGCAATTTAATGCTGAACAAACAGCAAAAAAAGCAAAACCTGCTAAGAAAACTAAACGCCAACTTAAAAAAGAAGAAGAAGAGTTTAAGGCACTTCTTCCTAAAGTAAATGAAGCAATTGCTGTTGCCATGACAGAATATCTTTCACAGGATATTAAAGACATTGATAACGAGCAATTGAAAGCAGATTTTAACAAGGCAATTGATGACTCTTTTGGTGATAACAAAGAGTTTGCTGATAAATATCGTTCTGAATATAGCGATAAGGTAATTAAGCAGATTCGTAAACAATTTAATCCAACAAACCCAGAAGAGAAAAAAGCAGTAAAAGCTTTATTCACCGATAAACCTACTGAGGAAGCAGCTAAACCTGTAGAGGAAGCTCCTAAAGTAGATGAGAAATATGAAGCGTTTAAGACAGAAATCAGTGAAGGAATTAAACAGATTTTAGCAGAGGGTATTAGTGGTGATAGCAACCCTGCTGACATGGCAAATGACATTAACGCTTTATTTGATGAAAAAGGATTAAAGAATCCTGAATATTCTGAGAAAGCTCGTGAGGAGTTAGCACCTGTTGTAGAAAATGCCTTGGTAGAGATTTTACCAAGTGAGCATGCAGATCAGATTGCTAAACAAATGAGCTCCACTATTAAAAATGGAGTAGCTGCTTACCCAGAAGATTTTGAATATACTGAAGAGGAAGCAGAGCCGGAGCAGGAAGTTAAGGAAGACCAATCTGCTAAAACAGAAGAGCAACCTAAAGCTGAGGAAGTAAAAGAAGAACCCAAAGCCAAAAAAGAAAAGGTTGCAGAGGATGACCCAGATTTATTAGTTAAACGTGTTAAACCAGAGATGTTGCAACGTTTATTACGTGCAATCAGACACGTAGTTGAAGGCAAATTAAACACTGAGTACAATGGTGTATTCCCAAGCAATAAAGACGAATTAGTTGATATGGCCATAAACATGTTTGGTACATTAGCCAATTCAAAAGCTTTTGGTTCTGCTTTTAGCAAATATACACCAGAGCAAATTCGCAGATTTTTGGAAGTACATGCTGATGAATTTATTACATTAGGCGAAACACTTGGTAACAAACGGTTTGGTGAGGCTTTTTATGCTGCTGCATTAAAACGTTTTGCTCCGAAAGAACAAAAGACAGAAGAAAAACAAGAGCAATCGGAACAAAAAGCAAGCGAACAACCGGCAGCTGGTGAACAAAAGGAAGAAACTAAACAAGAAAAGAACGATGACGTTTCTTTTAATGGTCAAGGTTTACCTGAGTTTGATATCGGGCCAAACAATGAATTCCATGTAAAAGTGCTTAGCTTAAAGAAATTAAACGAGCAGAATAGAACATCAAAAATTACAAAAGGTTTTGAGTTTGCATTAAGTGCTCCTTTCCTTGCTTCCAAAGATGATAATTCTGTTCAGTTAGTTATGGAACTTACGCCAACAAATGAGCAATATGGTAAGCATCCATATAAAGTTGAATTACTTAGATCCGGAGAGAATTTTTCATACACTGTGTCCGGGTCAGATATTAAGGGTAAGTCAAAAAGTGGCTCTGGTACATCATTATCAGATGTTATGAACAAGATTTTTGTTTCAATCGGTGCACAATCTGCAGAAACAATTGAAGACGCAGCTATAACAGAAGATACGCTCGAAACTGAAATTGATGCAAAGAACGAACCGAATACTGAAGAGTTCTTCGACTCTGTAACTGAATGTGAACCTTTTGAGTATGAAATCTCATTTACATTACCAAATGGTAAAAAAGTACCTGTTGGTTCCTGTAAAATTGAGAAACATTTGGAACAAAACATACCAGTCTACCTGTATGCTATCACTCCAATTGTTGATAGCTTGCCTCAGGATTTATCCGAGGCTGGTAAAAAAGACGTAGAAGGAATAAAAGATTTTGTTAGTTCGTTAGAAGAAAAACTTACTGCTTGGGCTACAGACGCCAAGAAAGTACTGTTAACGAACAAGGAGAACAAGAAATGAGTGAATTAAACAACAAGGCGTCTAGCTTTGCAGACGATTTGTTAAAGAAATTGGCCGCAGTTACCGGTCAAAATTTAGAGAAAACAGCTTCTGATAACACGGAGAATGTAGCAGTTAATGCTGAAGAGGAAGTACAAATTACATCAGAAGCCGAGGAGAAAAACATGGATCAAATCCAAGAAACGGCAGAGGCCGCTGCAACTCCGGAAACAGCCGCTAAAGAAGCGGTAGCAGAAGTGGAAGAAACCGCAACTGTAGAAACCGAAGGTGCTCAAGCCCCAGCCAAAGAAGAAAAACCGGAAGAAGGCAAAGCTGAGGAAAAATCTACTGAGAAATCAGATGAGAAACCGGAAGCTAAACCTGAAGACGGTAAAAAAGACGAAAAACCCGGTGAGAAAAAAGACGGTCAATTAAAACCGGAACAGAAATCTGCTTTAGAAGAAGCAGTAAAAGCTGTAGAAGCATGCCAAGATCCTGCTTGTAAAGCAGCTTTAGATGCTTTGAAATCAGCATTTCCGTTCTTAGGTAAAGAAACAGTAGCTGAAGTTCAACAAATTGAAACTACAGCTCCAGTACCGCCTGTAGCAGAAGCAGCCACTGCAATCGCAGCAGCTCCTGCAGAAGCTCCCGAGGGTGACTTAGCAGCCGCCCCAGCTTGTGGCGTGTATGCTAACTTAGTTGCCACATTGGATAAAAAAGCCAGCGTTGGCGACAGTGTTTGGATGATTAAAGATTCAAAGAGCAATCAAGAATTTGCATCATTCAACATCAAAGCAGCGTTTGGCGAGCACATCGATACAGATGAAGTTCGTTCAGCGTATGCAAC
>Ga0265299_10000385_pt1 | contig 55903 bp, 46 predicted proteins | sample AusTroGonzalo_MG_4_FD_193485 | JGI IMG/M metagenome (GOLD analysis project Ga0265299, IMG submission 193485) | Bovine rumen microbial communities from tropical cattle in Woodstock, Queensland, Australia - Gonzalo_02 | ecosystem: Host-associated > Mammals > Digestive system > Stomach > Rumen ...
CTCGATGCGGTCCGTGGAGCACCGCATCGAGGTGTGGACGATACCGTACAAGTTCGCGGAGAGCGCCCCCGAGGGGCCGGGTCCGCTGTAAGGAGAACGACATGGAAGGAAATGAAGCCAAGACGGGCGGGAACTGCTTCGTGTGCATCCCGCCGGACCACATGAGGGACGATTTGCCGAGCGCGGTCAGTCTCACGGACGTGAGCATGAAGCTGTCCGCGTTCCCGTGGAAGAACTCGTCGGCGATGATGTTCGTCGGCGTGACGGACGGCCTCGGGAACACCGTCAGGCTCCCGTGCTTCGGGATAGAGAAGTGCGAGGGCGGGTTCGTCCTGATGGCGTACAGGACGGGGAGGCCGGAATGATGGCGAACTACACGATCATAATACGGGACATGCACGGCGGACATTCGCCGGACTGCTCTGTTGTCGAAGGACTGCTGTGCACCTTCATCGTCGCGCTGTTCGCCTGGCAGTTCTACCGGGCGTGGCGCGCGACGAAGGATGACGAGGGAGGACACGAGGCATGACGAAGAAGGAAGTGGCGAAGAAGCTGCGGTCGCTCCTGGCGCGGGCGATACGCAGCCTGCCGGACGACGTCGAGTACAAGTGTGCCAGCGTGCACGAGGACTTCACGTCCAAGAGCGAACGCGACCACGAGGAGCAGGGAGCCTTCGACGACCTCGGGGCCCTGCACACCATCGAGCTTACTGTGGAGGAGATGCCAGCATGAACACGGCAGCGAGCGAATGGTCCGCATACATCGACCGGGTGAACGCGGTCGAGACGGCGAAGGCCGCGGCGAAAAAATCTTCGGAAAATCTTCCGAGGCCCCTTGACACCACGCCAGGGGATATGGTACAATGTGAGGCAAAGCCATGAGAATATACTGCGGAATAGATCCAGGACGCGACGGAGCCCTTGCGATACTCGGGTATCGCGACGTTCCGATCCTCATACCGTTCAGCGAGACGGAGTACCCGTGCCAGCTGCGCCGGCTCGACCCGACGCTCCCGCACAAGCCGTTCGAGGGCAACCCGTTCTGCGTCGTCGAGCACGTGAACGCCATGCCCGGGCAGGGCGTGACGAGCTGCTTCTCGTTCGGGCAGAACTTCGGGTTCATCCTCGGGCTCCTGGCGGCGTTCAGGATTCCGTACGAGCTCGTCCGCCCGCAGAAGTGGAAGAAGGAGTTCAGCTGCACGAGCGACAAGAACACGTCGATCGCGGTGGCGCAGCGGCTGTTCCCCGGCGTCGACCTCCGCCGGACGCCGAAGTGCTCGAAGCCGCACGACGGGATATGCGAGGCGCTGCTGATGGCGGAGTACGCGAAGCGGCTGCGGGGAGGGGCGCAGGCATGAGCGACGACGGGACGATACGCGAGCGCAAGACGCGCGACCGCTTCGGGGACGTGGTCCTCCACGAGTGCGACAGCCTGCTGGACGGGGAGCACCTGCGGCTCGTCGGGTTCGACTCGTGCAACGGGGTCCGGCGCTACGGCGTCGAGGTGAACGGGAAGGTCGTGTTCGCGGGCACGAAGAACGAGGCCCGCAAGGCGTACACGGCGCGGCGCGGCGGGCGTTGGTGACGATCTTGGCCGAGGCGGGTGCCGAGGCGGAGAAAGACAAGAAGACAAGGAGAAGACAAAATGGCTACGAAGAAAGCTACGAAGGCATGCGGCAAGGGCGGCAAGTGCGCCGCCAAGGGCGGCAAGACCGCCGCGAAGGCCTGCGGCAAGGGCGGCAAGTCCTGCAAGTGAGGCGAGCGGGCGGGGCCGGCCTCCGGGCCGGCTCCCGTCCACCGCCGAAGGAGGCTACCATGAGGAAGCTGATCGCAATATCAGTGCTGGCGCTGTGCGGATGCACGCACCACATGAACATCGACATAAGCAACGGCGACACCTACTGCTTCAGGACGTGGTCGTGGGCCAGCCGCATGGCCGAGGAGTGCGCCGACCTCCAGGCGAGGGCGGAGTACTACGGCTGGGGCGCCCGGACGCAGTACGGGACGAACGAGTGCCACCGCATCGAGGTCATCATGTACGACGAGGGGAAGAGCTCCTCGCAGACGAACGTGCTGAAGAGGGCCCGGTACTGGATCTGGGGGGAGAAGAAGTGAAGGACGGCGCGAAGGGCATCTCGAAGCGCTGGGTCCCCGGCAGGGACGCGCGCGTCGACATACGCGAGGCGAGTGGGCTCTCCCGCGTCGCGGTCGACAAGGTGCTCGACGCGCTGTGGCGGCACGTCGTGTCGAACCCGAAGACGAGGATCGTCGGGATCGGCGTGTTCGAGTGGAGGAGGTGGCGCCATCCGATTCCGACCGGGAGGATGGTGGAGACGTGGAGGCTCGCGTTCAAGCCGAGCCAGTACCTGCGCAGAGGCAGGAAGAACGGAGGAGCGGAATGGGTAAGGTAGTGATGTGGTTCGTGGCCGTGTGCGTCCTGGCGCAGGCGGCCCTGCTCGCGGTGAAGCTGTGGGTCAGGCCGGACGTGCCGTGGCTGCTCGCGCTTTCGCCCGCGATCGCCGTCGGCGTGCTTTGCGTGATCGCCATCGCGCTGGTCGTGTACTGCGCGTGGCAGATGGCCCGCGAAACCGACTGGGAGGACGAGTGACGGAAGAGGCTCCAGAGCTCGCCGAGGACGGTTCCCCGCTCGGGACGCTGAAGGTGGACGGCAAGGTCTACCCGCAGGATCCCGCCGGGAAGCTCGTCAAGCTCGCGACGACGGAGCTGAAGCGCTCCGTCTCGGTCGACGCTACCGACGAGGACGACGCGGACGAGGCGCTCGTGGAGTCCTACGAGGGCTACTCCGACGAGGAGCTGCGGAAGAAGGCCCTCCAGCTCTACGTCAAGGAGGGCAAGGTCGCCGCCGAGGTGGCGAAGGAGCTGAAGGTCCCGGAGGGGACGGTGCTCCTCTGGGCGTACAAGGGCAAGTGGAACAGGGCCGCGGCGAGGGAGCTGTCGGTCAGGGCCGAGGAGGAGGCGAGGTCGCTGACGCGCTTCCGCCTGCGGCACCGCGAGGCGCTCCTCCAGAAGCAGATCGACGACTCGTCGGTCATCCAGGAGGAGCTGATGATAAAGGTGAGGACCGGCGAGGTCGGGATGAAGTCGGCGGCGGAGTCCCTGGCCGCGCTCGCCAAGGTCCAGAACCAGGCGATGGGCGTCGCGGACTCCGGCGCGATCGCGACCGACCCCGACGGCGAAGGCAGGGGCGGAGCCGGCGCGAAGCAGGTCCTCGTCGCCGTGTTCCAGGGGAACGCCGCCGGCATACCGACGCTCGGGCGTCCGAAGGAGGCGATAGATGTTTGACAAGTGCAGCGACTGCGCGAAGAAGCACCTGCGGGCCGCGCTCGCCTACGTCCTCGAGGACGGAAGGAGCCACGACGTCCCGTGGGGGTCGACGAGCTCCGTGAGCGGGTTCGTCTCGCAGGCGGTCGTCCTGCTCGGCGAGGCCGGCACGTCCCCGGAGGCGTACCGCTCGCACTACGACCTCGCCGTCGGCTGCCTCGTCAAGGCGGAGGAGCTCGCCGTGCAGGTCGGGTTCCCGAAGTTCGCGAAGGAGACGAGGGAGTTCCGGCTCGGGCTGGGGTTCTCGGCCGGCAAGGTGTCGATGCCGACGCCGCCGGCGTTCGTCGACATGGCGCTCGGCCACTGGTGCGAGGCCATTCGCGAGGGCCGCGTGGAGGTCGGCGGCATGATGACGGACTCGATATTCCTGGTCCGTTTCAAGGACCTCATGGAGGCGCAGGATGCCAAGAAAGACGAAGAAGAGTAGCGGGGGCGCGACGAGGCTGCGCCCGCTGGGCGACAGGGTTCTCGTGATGTTCAACCAGGACGACTGGATCGTCGTGCGCGGGATCCTCGTGCAGCCCGGGATGTTCGGGAAGGGCTACAGGATGGACGGCCTGGTGGTGGCCGTCGGGCCGAAGGCGCCGGAGGGCGTGCTGCCGGGCGGCACGGTGTACGCCGATCCGAGGACGGCGGACGTCGTCTCGATAGACGGCACGCGCTACCACCTGTTCCGCGGCGACCAGGTTCTCGCCGTGGCGGAGATGGACGATTTGCCGGGCGGTCGCCCGGAGGACAAAAAGGAGAAAGACAGATGAACAAGAAAAACAAGCTGGCGGTGTTCGGCGAGCCTGCGTACCTCGTGCGCAAGTTCGGGGACATAAGCAAGGCGACGGTGTCGCGGAAGTCCGCGATGGCGAAGCTGGTGACGGCGACGGTCAAGGGCCTCGCCACGAAGAAGGACGACATGTACGTGTTCCGCGTCATGCTGGCGACGGGCGTCTGCGACGGGAAGCCGCGCAAGAGCTACGTCGCGCACGTCGCGATGGGCCTCAACGGCCACGGCAGGCAGGAGGACTACCTCGCCGCGATGCGGAGGCTCGTCACGTGCAAGACCGTGAAGATGCGGATATTCGACGCGTGGATCGACGCGGCGGACGACCTCGTGGACGTCCTCGTCGACTGCACCGACGCGGCGGACATGCTCAAGAAGGGGCCCGCGAAATGAAGATGCAGGAGGTGATAGCGAAGCTGCGCGAGGAGGCTCCCCTCCTCGACAAGTGCTCGAAGGACGTGGACGTCACGTTCCAGAAGGCGTGGGGCCTCTTCGACGACTTCCGCAGGGCGGAGTCCGAGGCGGGCCAGCGTCTTCTCGCCGACGCCGTGTGCGAGGCGCTGAACGAGTTCGCGGGGAAGTACCGGGAGCTCCGGTGCTCGGTCGAGACCGTGTGCATGGTGAACGCGGAGTACAAGGAGAAGCTCGGCCCGAGGAAGGCGAAGCCGAAGGCCGACTCCAGGCAGCCGGACCTCCCGGGGCTCGAGCCCTCGCCCGCCTCGCAGGCCGACAACGCCAACGCCCGGATCGCCGGAGGGAGGCACGGATGACGCACGCACGCACGAAGGAGGGGCTCAAGCAGTCCCCGAGCGAGGACGTCGTGAACCGTCCCAACCACTACGCGCCCAACGGACGCGACTCCTTCATGCACATGAAGGACCAGATGGGGAAGGAGGCGTTCGACGGGTTCCTGCAAGGGAACGTGATCAAGTACGTCCAGCGCTACCAGTTCAAGGGCAAGCCGGTCGAGGACCTGGAGAAGGCGATGTTCTACCTCTTCCACCTGTACCTCGACAACGGCGGCGCGCCGGAACGCATCATGAAGACAGCCAGCCACGCCCAGGACCACTTCAAGGCGGAAGGAGGCGCGGCGTGAGATACGACCCGGAAGAAGAGGCGAGAAAGGCGGCCGCCGCGAGGCGGCCCCTTCCCGGCAACTGCGGAGGCGAGACGCTCCGGCAGTACTGCGGGCTTTCCGCGTACCGCGCGCGGGGCAGGCACGGGTTCAAGGAACGCGGCATATCCGCGCAGACGCTGTTCAGGGCGATTGTCGCGCACGGAGGGCCGAAGTGATGGGCACTCCCGACATAGGATGGGCCATACGCAGCCTGAAGCTCGGGCAGAAGGTGCGCCGCCGCGGGTGGCGCGACAAGCGCAAGTTCCTCTGGTTCAAGCCACCGGTCCAGATACAGGCCGACTGGTGCAAGGACCCCAAGCTGAAGAAGCTGGCGGAGAACAACGGCGGGGCCATCGACGGACTCGGGACCATCTGCATGTATCTCGTGGTCGACGACGCGCCGACGGTCCTCACGGGCTGGCATCCGACGCCCTGCGATCTGCTGGCCGAGGACTGGGAGGAGGTGGAGTGATGGTCGACATCGAAGCGATCAAGGCGCGGCTGCGCGAACTGTACGGCCTGTCGTGGTTCACCGACGAGCAGGTCGACAAGCTCGCCAAGTACCTCGCGTTCGCCGGCGTATGCCAGCCGCTCCTTTTGGACTACAGCGGGTACATGATGTGCTACCTGAACGCCCCGGCGTCGGCGGGCCACCACCTCGCCGTGAGGGGCGGGCTCGCCATCCACTCGATGAACGTGACCGACCGGCTCCTCCAGCTGACGGGCGACCTCAAGATCGCCTGGTCGAACTCGGGCTCGCCGTACGTCATCGGCATGTGCCACGACCTGTGCAAGATGCAGGCGTACGACTTCAAGGCCGACGGCAGGGAGATCATGAAGCTACGCCCGATGTTCCCGGGGCACGGCACGCTCTCGGCGATGCTCGCCCCCGATTTCCTCGGGCACCCGGTCTCGTACGTCGAGCGTGTGTGCATCGTGTACCACATGGGCGCGTGGCGCGTCGGCGAGGAGTACGACGTCCGCCACCTCGACGCCGCCGTCTCCGAGTTCCCGCTCGAGGTCATCGCGACGCACACGGCGGACATGCTGGCGTCGCAGTACGACGAGGTGGGACGATGAGGACGTTCTTCCTGGCGTGCGCGGCCATATACGCGTTCGGCGTGGCGTTCGCGCCGTTCTTCCTGTCGCTGTTCGGCAGGGAGCCGTACTGCGAGGAGAACATGCGCGTCGGCGACGTGATCGGCGTGTGGATCACCGTCCTGCTGTGGCCCGCCGGGCTGCTGATGTGGACCGTGTGGATATGGTGGACGCGCTTGAGCCAGCTCGGGTTCGAGATGGCCGAGAAGATCGCGGGGCTGCTCGGAGGGGAGGACGCCCCGTGAACCCGGACGAGGTCATGCTCCGAAACGCGCGCAGCGGCAGGGACATCACGCCCGTATGGGACGCGATGACGAGGCCGCTCACGCCGGAGGAGCAGGCCGCGTTCGGAAAGAGGGACGACGGGCCGCGGATCCCCGACCCGCGCCCGTTCGTCAGGCTGAACGACCTCGGCGACGAGGTCGCGGTCGAAGTCGGGGTGGAGGGAACATTCTGATGCACGTGTACGCGATAGAATACATAAACGGCGGCGGCAAGCTGACGACCACGAGGTACGCGGCCGACACGGCCGGGACGGCGGTGCGGGAGTTCGAGCGGGACCATCCCGGATGCGAACTGACGGAGCTGCGGAGGGTCCATGTCGGCGAGCGCCAATAGAAGGAGGACGACGTTCCATGAGGGACGAGACTGGGGAAGAGGATCTTCTGCCGGACGAGGACGTGCCGAAGCGACGGCGCGGGCGTCCGGTGCGGAGCGTGGAGAACGGGTTCGCGCCCGTTCCCGGAGCGAGAAGGGATTCCGCGAAGTGCGGCGAGTGCCCCAAGTGGGACTGCCCGCGGCGGTGGTGCCCGATCTCGGCAAGGCCGTGCACGGCGGGATCGCCCGCCTGCCGGTACGGCACGATTCTCATAAGGGCGAAAAGGCTGAACGACAGGAGAAACGCTAATGGCAAATGACACACATGGGGCAACGGGGCAGGGCTGGTACGGCTTCGACCTCGACGGGACGCTGGCGGTGTACGACCGCTGGCGGGGGATCGACCACATCGGCCCGCCGATCCGCAGGATGACGAAGCTCGTGGAGCAGATGCACAAGGCCGGGCTGCGGGTGAAGATACTCACCGCCCGCGTCTCGCCGCGCCCGGAGCCGGAGACGAAGCCGAACCCGTACCGCGAGAACAACTGGTGCATCGAGAGCCCGAGCGACATGCCGTGGGCACTCGACCCGAAGCCGTGGACCGCGCGCGAGTTCATACAGGACTGGTGCTGGCGCTGCCTCGGATTCGTGCCGGAGATCACGCACGAGAAGGACTACCTCATGCTGAACCTCTTCGACGACCGCGTCGTGCAGGTCGAGCCGAACACCGGGTGCGTCCTCGGGCGCGTGCCCGACGAGCTGATGGATTCGTGGAGGGCCGCCGATGGACGATGAGGCGAAGTTCTACCTGTCGCTCATGGCCGGGCTTCTCGGGACGATCGCGCTCCTCATACTCGGCTGCACGTTCCTGAACTTCTGGCACATGCACCGCATGGCCGAGCTCGGGTACGAGCAGCGCATGGTGACGGGACACGACGGCCCGATCTGGCAGAAGCTGCCGCAGCCCGCCCGCGTCGAGTGCGACTGCCCGAAGGTGACGCCGATGCCGCTCGTGACGATCACCAACTACCTGTCGGACGCGATCTACACGACGAACCGGTTCGACATCCTCGAGGACTACGTCCGCGAAACGCGGCAGCGCGTGCTCGAGGCGACGAACTACTTGCCGCTTGGCAGCAACGTCACCGTGAACTCGGACGGGTGGTTGGAGCTGAATGGTGGCTGACGCGAAACTCAAGTTCTGGCACTTCGACACGGACGTGTACGGGCTCCACATAGGGCTCATACTCGGCCCGCTCGAGAAGTGCACGGAGGAGTGGCTGACGCGGAAGATGCGCCAGGCGTGGCCGGACAGGCTCGAGGAGGACGGACGGGTCGAGCTCGGCCCCCGCGACGAGACGGCGTACGCCGACCATATCGTCATCACGGGGAACGACGGGTCGACCTACCGGTTCGTGCGCATACCGCAGTTCTACCCGAGAGGCAAGAGCGCGGTGGAGGACCACGCCGTCCTCGCCCACGAGACGTACCACCTCGTCAACTCCGCGCTCTCGCACCTCGGGGTCGAGAGGGGCGACCACGACGAGGCGGCCGCGTACCTCCTGGAACACGTGTACGGGAAGTTCCTCGGGTTCCTCTACGGGATGTGCGGGCTGCCATGAACCGGGTCGCCTACTGCTACCTCACCGACCTCAAGAACGACCTCGACATGTTCGCGTGGTCGGAGGCGTCCCTCCGTCACCACTGCGGGGACGTCGACGTGTTCGTGTGCACGGCGGGGAGGCGGGAGGGGGCCGTGGACATCTCCGGGACGTTCCGCGAGGTGTACGGGAAGGACGTCGACCCCCTGGCGAAATGCAGGGGGAACGGGAAGTTCCCGCTGCTGGTGTTCGGGAAGTTCATCCTCGGCATGTGCCCGGAGTTCGCGTCGTACGACCGCGTCGTCGCGATGGACGGGGACATCGAGGTGTTCGACGGACGCTTCGCCGGCCTCGGCCAGCTTCCGTTCCCGGACGACGCCGACGTGGGGCTGCACCTCGGCGTGGCCGGCCCGGCCCACCGCCTGTGGAGCGGCACGCCCGCGCCGTTCGCGAACCTGTGGTACGGGGCGCGGGTGCCGTACTCCAACACGGGCCTCGTCGTCTGCCGCCCCGGCTGGCGCGCCGGGTTCGTCGACGCGCTGCGGGGGGCGCTGGCCGCCTCGGAACGCTACAGGCTGTTCCTGCCGGAGGAGCACGCCGCGCTCGTGTACCTGCGCCGCTGGTTCTTCCCGCGCGAGTTCCACCAGATCGTGCCGAAGGACGTGGTGAGGGACGGGCGCGAGCTGGAGTACGCGAAGGTCGCGTACGCGGTCCACTACGCCGGGCCGCTGCGCAAGAAGTGGGTGCGGGACAGGTGGCGCAGGCGCGCCGAGGAGACGTACGCATGAACTGCTGCTTTTGCTTTTTCGCCGAGGAGGCGAGGCCGTCGGCCAGGATCCTGGCCGCCGCGGTCCAGTACCGCCGGGTGTTCCCCGACCGCCCGTTCTTCCTGATGGCGCCGGAGGGGATGGAGGGCACGGACGCGTATCTCGACGCGCTCGCGCCGGCGCATGTCCGAAACGTGCCGGCCGCCTGCGTGAGCGGGGTGCGGGACCGCGGGCTGACGCGCCTGACGCCGGAGTTCTACGACCTGTTCTCCGGCTACGACTACGTGGTCGTGGCGTCCCTCCGCCAGACGTGGCCGCTGTACGACGCGCTCGACTGGTGGATGGAGCGGGAGTACGACTACCTCGCCGCGCCGTGGCTGTCGCTCGCCGCGTCCGGCTCGGAATGGACGAGGGGCCTCGACGCCCCCAGGGGCGGGCGCGACGAGATGTCGATGCGCAGGGTCCCCGCGATGAGGGAGTTCGTCCGCCGCGTCGTGGCGAGCCGGTTCGACGTGAGGTCGCGCGGTGGCATGTACGAGGACGTGGTCCTGTCGGGCGGGCTCCCCCGCGCCAACCGCGTCGCCATGCCGGAGCCCGTCTACTGCCCGAGGGCGGAGCAGGCGAGGTTCGCGTGGGACAGGCCGTCCGACCTCCCGGCCGAGGGCTGCACGAGCATGGAGACGCTGATGTCGATAACGCGCGGGCACCTTCCGATGTTCCTGTTCGACCCGAGGCCGGAGGTGCGCGAGCGCCTCTGCATCCCGGACGTCCCGCCGAGGACGGTCTTCGTCTTCTCGTCCGCCGTGCGCAGGGAACACGACTACGAGAGGCTCGTCGCGGACGCGGAGCCCGATCCGTCGAAGCGGCTTCTCGTCTTCGCCAACAAGTGCCGGGCGTTCCGCGAGAACGAGAGCGGCTGGCGGCTCGTCGAGAAGTCCCCGAGGATCCTGACCGTGCACAACGAGTGCAGGGACGCCCCGTTCGGCCCGTCGTGGCATGGGGAGATCCCGCTCTACCTCGCGCAGCGGGGCTGGAAGGGAAGGCACGACACGCTCACGGTGCACTGGACGCCGTGGAACTGCGCGAACCCGACGGTCGCGACGGTGGACGGGGAGATCGTCCACACGCGGGCGACGCGGGCCCTGCGGGCGGCGAGGGTCGTGAAGAACCCGACCGCCGGCTACCAGACGTACGCGATCCTCCGGGACCGCTGGCCGGACGCCACGATCTGCCTCGTCAACTTCTTCGGGAACACGAACGGGTTCGTGGTCAACAAATGCCACGACGTGTCGTGGGAGCAGGAGGCGTTCCGCCGGGACCCGAAGGTGCGGATGCTGTACTGCGAGGGGAATCAGTAGGTCCCCTTCGGAAGCACGCGCAGGGTCCCGCTGATCGTGCGGCTGCTGCTTCCGCTGGCCGACGGCGACGTGTACATGTATTGGTTCGACAGCGTCTTGACGTACCCGGACGCCCGGAACAGCGTGGACGCGGCGGTGCCGGTGTTGATCCAGTTCGTGGCCGTCGTCCCCGTGTCGTAGTCCAGCCGGATCCCGAGCTTGGCGTAGCTCGACCCCGACCCGTACCAGCCGACCGCGGAGATGCGGCAGACCTTCGGGTCGGAGGAGCCGGTCTGCCCGGTCTCCACGTCGTGCGCGCTGTCGAAGGTCAGCATGGCGGACGAGGCCGACAGCACGCTGTCGTAGCTCGCCGCGTACATCGTCTTCTTCTGCGAGTCGCCCGACAGGAACTTCGTGATGTACAGGACGACGCGCGACCCGGTGTCCCACGCGATCTGCGCGTCGACCCTGTTCGTCACCATGTTCTCGAGGTTCGTCACCGCGCTGTAGGTGTTGGTCGCGTACAGGGCGAGGTTCGTCACCGTGTCGTGCGTATTCGTGGCGTACGGGGCGAGATTCGTCACCGCGGCGTACGTGTTGGTCGCGTACAGGGCGAGGTTCGTCGCCATGTCGCGCGTAGTCGCGGCATACGGGGCGAGGTTCGTCACCGCGTCGTAGGTGTTGGTCGCGAAGGCCGCCAGGGGCGGGATGACGGCCCGTACGTTCGCCATGTCGCGGACCAGTCCGTACGGGGCCCTGGCGTACGTCGGGTTGCCGGACGCGGACACGCCGTCGGCCTGGTCGATGTGCGACGGGTTCGCCCACGACAGGTCGTAGTCGTACCAGTTCGACAGGATGTCGGAGTTGTGGTAGATGCTCGTGGCCCGGTACACGCGCCATCCGATGGGATCGCCGTCCGTGTTCTTCTTCAGGAGAAGCGTGAAGCTGGCCTGGTGCAGGAGATAGTTGTCCCCGTGGACGTACACGTCGGACGCCGACCCGGGCGCGTCGTTCGTGTAGACGACCTGGAGCGTGTCGCCGTTGCCGGCGGTGGCGTACCCGCTGTACGTCGTGAGGAACGTGAACGAGCTGTTGGGCCACTGCACGCCGGACGCACCGCTCTCCTTCACCTTGTAGGGGACCGTCGCGGTTATGCCGCTGCGCGTGTCGGTGATGGAGATCGTGCCGTCTATGTTCCGCCGGTCGTCCGTGACGTCCCAGTGGTGCACGTGGTAGTGCATGTTCGTTATGATCTTGCCGGAGTTCGCCGTCTGGTAGAACCAGTTCGTGAACGTCTCGACCTTGGCGTACTCGTCCTGTATCGTGACAAGCGTCGTCTGCGCGGAGTTCGCCGCGTCCAGCGCGGAGTTCATGTAGGTCTTCGCGTAGTTCCTCATGGACGTGGCCGTGTTGGCCGCGGCCGTCGCGCGCGTGGTCGCCTGGTCCACGTACGAGGAGAGCATGTTCTGCGCGGACGACTGGAAGGCGTCGAGCGCCGAGGCGGACGCGGCGGCCGCCTGCGCCGAGCCGGCCGCGTCGGCGGCGGACTCCGCCGCGCGGACGGAGTTGGAGTACGACGCGAGCGTGTACGGGGCCATGGCCGCCTCCATCCTCGACATGAACGTCTCGTTCGTCACCACGTCGTCGGCGGCGTGCCACGCCACGTAGTTGTCGACGTAGCCCGTCATCTCGTCGTAGGCGACGAGGCTCCGCACCCTCGCGAGCACCCACGCGTCGGAGGTCAGCGTCGTCGGCGTCGTCCCGAGGTCGAACCTCATGAACTGCGAGTTGACGAGGTTGCCGGCCGGGGCGCCCGCGTAGGACGTCCCGTTCTTCCCCGACTTCAGCGCGCCCTTCCCGGAGCCGACCGTGTACGGGGTGGAGTACAGGTCGCCCGAGCCGCCCTTCGCCCCGAGCACGTCCTCGCCCGACAGGAGGTAGCAGCCGAACGACGTGGACGACCCGTCTTCCTTGTAGAACGACGGCATGGCGCCCGATCCGGTCAGCCCGGCGGTGGGGAACAGGAGCCAGTCCCCGAGCGCCGGGACCGTCGCGGACGTGCAGTAGTTCGTCGTCCCGTCCTGCGCGACGGAGAGCCAGCCTCCGTCGACGCGCATGGCGAGGTAGGTGTAGACGTAGCCGTCCGTGACGCTCGCGTTTATGAGCGCCGGGCGCACGCTTCCGCGGAACGTCGCGCTGACCACCGTCCCGTCCGAGAGGGCCGTGACGACGAAGGCGTCGTTGCTCCCCTCGATGAAGACGTCCGGGACGGTCAGGGAGTACGAGGGGACGACGGACACCTCCTGCATGTTGGTGCCGTACAGGTGCGCGAACTTCTGCGCCGTCCAGTACCTGTCCCTCGTCTCCGTCACGCGCCGGTACTCGGCGTACCGCTTGTTGTTCGCCTCGAGGAGGTAGAGGGACGTCCCGTTCGTGAAGCAGATGCTGTCGCCTATCGTCCCGACGTAGTAGTTCGTCACGACGTCGGCGATGACCTCCGTCGTGATGTTGGTCTCGTGGACCACCCGGTCGACGTGGGTCGTCACGTTCACCAGGTAGTTCGTCGACTCGTAGACGACGAGCGTGTCGTAGTTCGTGTGCCAGGTGTGCTCGGTGAAGTTGGATATGACGTTGTTGACGACGTACCGGTTGTTCGTGTGCCAGGTGTGCTCGACGAAGTTGGAGACCACGTAGAGGTTCGATATGACGTTGTCCACGTAGTTCGTGACGTAATGGTTGGAGACGACCGTGGTGACGTAGTTCGTGAAGTACAGGTTCGATATGACGTTGTCCACGTAGTTCGTCGTCCAGAAGTTCGATATGACGTTGTCCACGTAGTTCGTCGTCCAGAAGTTCGATATGACGTTGTCCACGTAGTTCGTGTGGTGGGAGAACGTCACCTCGTGGACCTCGTTCGTCACGTAGTGGTAGTAGTTCGTCCGCTCGACGAAGTTCGTCACTATGTAGACGAAGTTCGTGTAGGGGACGAGCTCGACCTCCCGGACGACGTTCGTGAACTCCGTCGTCTCGTAGTGGTAGACGTTCGTCACCTCGTGCGTGTAGTTCGTGTGCCAGTGCTCGAAGCTCTGGACGGTGTTGTGGACGACAGTGTTCGTCACGTAGTGGTGGACGTTGGTGAGCATCGTGTTGGTTATGACGACCGTGCGGTACTCGTCCATCACGTTGTTCGTTATCCAGTGCTCGGCGTTGGTGGTGACGTAGACGTTGGAGACGACCACGACGACGTCCGTCACCACGACGGGCGCCAGGTCCATCGCCTCGAGCACGTTCGAGACGGCGCTCGCGGCGACCGCCTCGTAGTTCGTGGGCACCTGGTCCGTCGGACGCAGGCTCCCGTGGTACGCGTACCCGGGCTTCAGGGTCGCGGCGGCGAGGCCGCACGCGGCGGCGACCCCGAGGAGCAGCAGCTGGAGCCTTCTCTTCATCTCGTCTCCTTTTCGTATTCGCGTTCGGCGTCCTCGGCCCGCTTCCTGCACCACTCCTCCCAGTCCGCCTCGCGCTTCGCCGACACGGGCCAGTCGTACGGGAGGCACACGGTGTCGATCGCGGCCTCGCACGCGGCGTCGCAGAGGCAGACGCATCCGACGGGGATCGTGAGCAGGTTCGCGAGCATCCACCCGCCGTCCCCGGCGGGGTTCATTATCTGCGGGAACGCGATCGCGTACGACAGGAGGCCGACGGTCCGGGTCGACTTGTAGACCTCGTCGATCCTGACGTCGGTCAGCGGGTTCCTCACGTACAGGTTCATGCAGCCCGCGCAGAGCGCGAGCGCGGCGGTCAGCAGCGTTTGTTTCATCTTCATGTCTCCTTTCAGTCGAAGGCGGTTTCGGGGTCGAAGGGCTTGACGACGCAGTAGAGCCTCGTCGGGGACGTCTGCCGCACCTTCACGACGACGGGCGTCGCGCCGGTGATGGCGACCCACGCCCCGGCGACGTACCCGCACGACGGGGCGCACCGGGCGACGGGGACGATCCCGGCGGGCAGCTCGGAGAGGTCGATCCCGAAGTTGTCCCCGGGCTCGACGTCCGTGCCGTTCCTATGCACGAACTGCGGGGGCGCGGGAAGGACGAGGTCGAAGTTCCGGCTCCCGAGGGGAGGGTCGACCGACACCTCGTTCCCGGCGCGGTACGTGCCGTTCGAGGATTCGATCCCGATCTCCGTCGTCCCTCCGAACACGGGCTCGAGCGTCTTGTCGGTCCCGCCGTCCGCCACGTAGGACGTGGCGCCGGGACGGACGAGGCGCTCGGGCACGGTCGCGGCGGGAAGGCGCCCCTCCGGGATCTTCCCGTCCGCCCCCACGACCGTCCATCCGCGGAACTGCAAGGTGTCGGACGAGGAGTTCACGCCCTTCGCGAGCTGCACGGCGCGCTGCGCCGTCGCCTTCGCGCCGTAGCCGAACGCCATCGCCTCGCTGGCGGACGCCACGGTCGCGTCGCCCGTCTCGGCGGTCTCGTGCGGATGCTGCGCCCCGCTCCCTATCGCGATCGCGTTCGACGCCTTCGCCTGCGCGTGCCAGCCTATCGCGATCGCCTGGTTCTTCGTCGACCCGTCCGAGACGGTCGCGTCGGCGTGCGCCCCGATGGCGACCGACACCGACCGTCCCACGGTCCCGGCGGGGACGTCGGCGGAGACCGCGGCCCTCGCGTTCCGCCCGAGCTCCACGGCGACGTTCGCGTCCTCCCCGTAGGCGTCGACGAACGTCCCGTCCACGTCGGCCCTCGCGGTCTCCGCGACGGCCGTCGCCACGTCCTGCGTCGGGTTCACGTCCTGCCACTGCACGCCGGAGGACGAGAGGGCCAGGGCCGCCGCGACGCACGCCGTCGCCGCCTTCACGCGGGCGATGAGCGTCTGGAGCGTCTCGCGGACCGTGCGCTGCGACGCGTCGTCGGGGAGGTTCAGGTCGTTCACGTCGAGCGAGAGCGGGCCTCCGCCGCTCCGTCCGCCCCACATCGTAACGCCGCCGGAGCCGTCCGTGACCGTCCCGCCGAGCCGCCGGAGGATCGCGGCGAACGTCTCGCGCGCCTCCCAGTCGGTCGAGTTCATGTCGAACGATATGCCCTCGAGGACCCTGCTGACGTCGATCGGGCCCGTCTGCGGCGCCCCGCCAGGCGCGTCCTGCGCGGCGCCCCGGGGGAACGGCGGCGCCACCCGCACCGACGGGCTGAACGGTATCGGCCCCGTCATGCACTGCCTGAAGCCTCTGGGCGTGGGGCCGGGGTGCGACACGATGGACGCGACCCCCATCCCGTTCCTTCTCATCACGTACGCCGGGTTCATTCCTCCGCCTCCTTCGGCGCGGCCGCCTCGACGAGGGCGCGCAGGCGCCCTATGGCGCTCGCCTCCCAGTCGTTCGACGGCCGCTCGCGCTCCGCGAACATGTCCAGGAACCCGAGGGCTTCGCGAAGCTGGTCGTCCGTCGGGTCCTTCACGCTCGTGTCGAGCGTCAGTATTCTCGCTATGATGGTGCGCCGCAGCTGGACCTCGTCGTCCGCGTAGGCGGTGTCCGAGAAGAACTTCCGCTGCGCGTCGGTCGGCTCCGACTGCGGCTCCCACCCGTACTCCTCCATCGCTATGCGGAAGCGCTCGTTGAACGCGACGCACAGCGCATCCTTGGAGTTCTTGAACGTCGTCGGGTTTATGACTATCCTTGCCATCAGTCGCACTCCATGGTCTTTCTCATCGTGAACGTGCCCCACACCGCCGCCGTGTCGACGACCGTGCAGGTCCCCAGGATCCTCGTCGGGCTCGTGTGCCCGTAGGCGTAGCATCCGCAGCCAAGCTGTCCGGCGACGTAGCCGTGCACGCGCTTGTCGTTCGTCCCGCTCCCGGAGAGCGTGACGACGAGCGTGTTGTCCTCCCCGTCCGCGAGCGCGTAGCTCGGCGTCGCCTCGATGGAGACGAATATCGAGGGCTTCCTGAATATGCCCGTCTTGTTGCTGCCGACCGCGTGCCAGCCGACCTTGTCCACGACCGTCTTGTAGGTGACGTACGCGCCGCTCGACAATTTGTGCGACCTGTTCACCATGTCGACGAACGAGACCTCCGGCTCGGAGTCCGGGAAGTGCTCGACGATCACGCGGCCCCTGATGCGCTGGAGCCTGTACTGCCGCGAGCCGAGGGACTGCGCGTTGTTCAGGATGACCGGGACCTTCAGCAGCATCACGAGGTCGTAGTACGACGTCTTCGCGAAGAGGCAGAGCGGGCAGAGCAGCAGAAGCGCGAGAGCTTTCATGGCGTCCTCCATTTCCTTATGGCGTCGTTGCGCCGGTTGACGAGCCCCTGCACGCGCTTCCCGCCCGCGCTGGCGTAGGTGGGAAGCTCGCGCCACACTATCGAATCCCAGTCCATGTCGGCGGAGCCCGCCTCGTAGTTGAGGTTCGGCGACCTCTTCTCCGAGAGCGCGCCCGCGCCGAGGTTGTAGGCGACGTCGTAGAGCGCCGAGAGCGCGCCCTGCGAGAGGTTCCGCGTCCACGGGTTCTGCCTGTGGAGCGCGACGGCGTTCTCCCTCATGCGCTCCGCGACGAACGCGGCGGCCGCGGCCTCGTCTATCGTGTCGTCCTCGCGGACGGGGCGTCCGTCGATCTCCGTCTGCCCGTAGCCTATCGTCCACTTGCCGACGGAGTCCCGGTACGCCTTGTCGCGGAAGCCCTCGTGTTCCTTCACGAACGGGATCGCGTCCTCGACGGCGGCGTTGATCCGGCGGACGTACTCGTCGTCCGCGGTCTCGCCGCCCTTCGCGTCGAGGTGGAGGTCGAGCGTGGTCAGCGGGATCGACGTCCTTATCTTGCCGGCGTCGGGATCCTCCTCGCGACCCAGCACGGCGCGGGCGACGGAGGTCATCGCGTCGGGCACACCGGGGTAGCGCTGGTTGATGTCGAACTTGTCGGTGACGGCCCCGTCCTTCACGGTGAATCCTCCGACGGTCTGCGTGAGGTTGAACTGCGCGGCGTTGTCCATGCCGTCGGCGCGGCCCGCCGCGCGCCCGTGCATGCCCTTGACGGACTCGCCGAGCTCGCGCAGGGCGGCCTTCGAGAAGTGCTTCTCGTCACGCGTCTCCGGCCGGTAGTACTTGCCGCCTCCGCTCGTCAGGTTCGCGACGGCTGCCCGGGCGCCGACCACGGCGGGCTGCGCCACGGCGTCGGCGAGCGTGCTCACGACCGGGATGTTCTTGTCCGCGATCCTCGCGAGCGCGCGCTCGACCCCGGCCCCGACGAAGTCGAGCACCTCGCCCGTCTCGCCGATCCGGCGTCTCGCCTTCTCGAGAAGGGAGTCGCCTCCCTTGTACGCGCCGGTCGGAGGCGGCTCGTCGGTCGGGGGCTCGCCCCCTCCGCCCTCGTCGTCCGTGTCGTAGAACCCGCCCGCCTCGGGGTGCGCCTCGAAGAACTCGCGGTCCTCCTCGGTGAGGTCGTCGGTCACGATCTCCACGCCGTAGAGCGTCTCCGGCACGTCGTCGGTGGCGAGGAAGTTGGAGAGCGCCTCGCCGCCGTTCGCGTCGAGCCGCGTCGCCCTCTTCGCCTTCTCGGCCTGGAGGAGGTACGCGTCGAACTGCCTCTCCGCCGCCGCCGAGTCGAACGCGACGGGCGACGCCTGCGTGGCGCGGATCATCTCGCGCATCGCGGCCCAGTACGCCTTGTTCCTCTTCACGTCCGTGCCGGCGGCCTTGAACTTCTCGACGGCCCACGTCCTTATGTCCTTCGCCTTGCGGTCGACGCGGGTGAGGCCGCGCAGCGCGTCCTGCATCTTCTCGATGTCCGGCTTCCCGTCGAGGCTCGGCGGGAACGCCTCGAAGAACTTCTGGTACTCCCTGTGCGCGACGTTGCCGAGGGCGGAGGAGACGATGGTCGTCACGTCCACGCCGTTCAGCTGCGCCTCGCGCAGGATGTCCGTGCACATGAGGTTGAACTTGCGGCGGTTCTTCCTGCTGCTCCACGGGTTGCCCGTGCGGTCGTCCTCGACGAAGCGCTGGAGCCGGTCCTCGATGCGGAGCATCGTCGAGCGCTTCGACTGCCCCATGCGCATCGGACCCACGGCGGCGAGGAACCCGGCGTCCGCGTTCGCCTTCATGCCCTCCACGGAGAACGACATGAAGTGCGAGAGGACGAAGTTCGCGAGCGCCGACTGGTCGGGATCGAGCGACAGCGTGAACCACCGGTCGACCATCGTCTTGTCGGCGAAGCCCTTGGAGAAGCCGTTCGGGGAGAGCCTTCCGAAGAATCCCTCGAGCCCCTTCTGGAGCGGGATCGAGAGCTTCGACACGAACTGCCCGAGCGGGTTCTCGAACCAGCGCCAGAACTCGTCCGACTGCTTGCCGAAGTGCATGTAGTAGTGCCGCTTGCCGGTGGTGTTGCGCCCGCCGCCGACGTACGCCGGGATCGCCCACGAGAGGTACGGGACGTCCGCGCGCTTCATCTCCTTCATGCCCGGCACGCGGGCCGCGAGCTTCAGGAGCGGGGTCACGTCGAACGCGAGCATGCCGGCCTTCGACTCGTTGTTGAACGTCCACCACGGCATCTCGTCGACCTCCTGCTCGAGGCCGTCCTCGGGGTCGTCGGGGTCCGGCGGAAGCGCCTTGAGGCCCAGCATCGAGAGGACCTTGATCCCGGCCTGGAGGACGGCGGGCACGCCGAACTTCACGATGCCGAACATCCTGATCCAGCGCAGGAGCGCGTGGCGGCGGAGCGCCTTCGTGGACGAGTGCCCGCCGAATATGAGGTCGGAGATCGCCTCGCCCCCGCCCGCGCTCCACGCGCCGACCGTCCACTGCCACGAGAACATGCCGAGCGACAGGAGCTTGCGCATGCCGGGCGTCGCCCACGCGTAGCGCGCGGGGTCGATGCCGCCGATCTCGGCGTTGACGTAGCCGCCGTACTTGCGCATCTCCTTCACGAGGTCGAACGGGCGCCCGCCCTTCAGGCACTCCTCGCGCAGGCGGCGGACCGTCTGCATGACGACCGCCATCTTGACGCCGTTGAGGACGACGTTGAACGTGTAGTCCGTCGGGTGGCGGTAGCCGAACTCGAGGGCCTTGCGGACGGCCTTGCCGCCGCGCCTGCCGAGCGCGCGCTCCGCGAACGCGGAGACCTGCTCGACCTGCCTCTTCACGCCCTGCGCGTGGCCGAGGACGGGGTTCGAGTCGTTCGGGTCGTTCGTGAAGTCGAGCGCCGGGTCGAGCGGCATGCCGACGAGGTCGCACAGCTCCCTCGCCTCCGTCACGAACGGGTCGTTGGAGTTGAGGAGCCGGACGAGGTCGCGGGTGAACACCTCGTCGGAGCCGGTCGCCTTCCTGACGGCCTTGCCGATCCACTCGGCCTGGCCCGCGAGGGCGCGGAGGAACCCGACGGCGGCGGTCGGGGACTCGAAGGCGGTCGCGATCTGGAAGAACGCGGAGAAGCCGACGGACGAGATCTTCGACCAGCTCGCCATGGTGTCGAGGACGCGCCACGCCGCGCTCTGCGTCGGCGCGCGGAGCGCCGACAGGAGCTGCTTCATGTAGCACGCGGCCTCTCCGCCGAGCGCCCTCGTCGCCTCGTCCACGTTCCCGGCGGCGTCCCGGTCGTCCAGGCGGCAGAGGATGTCGCCCTGGAAGAGCCGGCCCCCGCCGTACTTCGACGCGCTCATCTTCCCGTACAGCTTCTGGTCGCCCTCGGAGAGCTGCCTGTGGATGCGGCGCATGTTCTCCGCGCCGGAGAGCCCCTCGTCGTAGCCGATCGTCGGGATCTTGCGCCCGAGGAACCTCGCGACGTGGCGCGCGAGCGCGCCCCAGTACTCGTCCGGCATGCGGTCCACGCCGACCGCGGCCTCCGTCGGGGCGACGACGAACGACGGCGTGCCGTCGGCGGAGACCGCCGCGAGCATCTGCGCGAGGCATCCGCGGAACCGCTCGGCGGTCGTCAGCTCCTTGCACATCTCGATGAGCGACTCCGCGGCGGTGCGCGAGTCGCCGAGACGCCCGGTGCGGTCGAACTCCTCCATCTCGCTGCGGGCGGTCACGCGCCCCGGCACGTCGCGCGAGAGCGTCTCGCGGAGCTCGTCGGCGGCGGTCTGCGCGTTGAGGTAGTCCTGGCGCTCCTCGGCGGTCAGCGCGGAGAGGTTCTCGGAGAACGTCTTCCTCGACACGAGCTCCGCGATCTGGAGGCGGATGTCGAGCACGGTCGCGTCGCGCCGGATGGTGCAGGGCACCTTGAGGTCGCGGTCGAACGTCTCGTACCGGCCCGCCGCGATGTCGCGCGCGAACCCCGCGGCGTCGAACCGCGTCTCGTCGCCGCGGGTCGTGAGCCCCATGAGGTAGGCGAGGTAGCGGAGCTCGCGGTCGGAGAGGCGGGAGACACCCTTCTTCGAGAACGCCTGGCGGCGCAGCACCGACGGGTCGCGGCTCGCCTCGATGATCTCGAAGAGCTCCGACTGCTTCGCCCGGAGGACGTCCACGCTCGACGGGGACATCCCCTCGAACGCCCTGATCGCGTTCTGGTACGCGTCGACCTGGAACTTGTGGGAGCCCGTCCCGCCGTGCCACCAGAAGCGGCTCGTGCCGGCGAGCGTGAACCGCGACCCCTCGCCGAGCGTGAGGTACGTGGACTTCGCCGCGACGTTGTTCAGGTCCTTCGCGGCCCTCGCGAACCTGTCGGCCCAGTAGTACGGGTTCAGCATCTTCTCCGGCCGCCCGGCGTCCCGGAGCTTGCGCTTCGCGTCCGACGCGTTCCACGCGTCGAGCATGCGCTTCGCCGAGACGCAGACGACCGCGCGCCCGGTGCCCTTCGACCGGTGGACGACGCCCGCCCTCTCGAGCGCGCGCAGCATGTTCTCGTTCACGGCCTCCGGCGGAAGCTCCGCGCCTCCGGGGCCCGACCGGAGCGCGGCCTTGCGGAGCGCCCCGACGACCGCGTCGTAGAACCCGGCGTCGAGGACGGACTTCGGGACGTCGTCCACGATCCGGCGCAGCAGGTCCTCGAGGGCGTTCAGGCGGTAGCCCGAGTCGGCGACGCGCTCGAGGAGCCGCCCCCTCGAGAGGAAGTCGGCGTAGTCGTCCCTGCGCAGCATCTCGACCGCGCCCGGCACGGCGAGGTGCCCGATCTCGATCCCGAGCAGGTCCGCGGACTGGCGGTTCGCGATGAGCTTCACGAGGCGCCCGACCGCGTGCAGCTCGCGGATGTCGTCGGTCGTGAGCGCCTCCCCGACCCTCTTCTCCTGCCACGCGAACGCGCCGAACAGCGCGCCCCGCGTCTGCGAGAAGCGCATCACGGAATGGGCGTTCCCCTCCGAGACCGAGAAGTCGCCCTGGGCGTTCCTGCCCAGCCTCGACTCCACGATCTCGACCTTGCGCACCCCGTCGCCGACGTGCGTGTCCATGCCGAAGAACTGCACCCAGTCCATCGCGAGCCGGTAGTGCCGCTCCGTCGCCGCCTTCACGGCGTGGTCGGTCATCATGTCGCGCATGGACGCGCCGGACAGGTTCCGCTGCATGTCGGACTCGAGCCACTTGCCCGGGTTCGCCAGGATCCACTCCGGCGTCGTGAGCGTCGTGTCGACCTTCGCGAAGAAGTCGGACGGCGCCGTCGCCGCGGGGGACGCGTTGACGTCGAGCGGCGCGTCCGGGGGCAGCGCCTCCTCGAGGCCCTTCGTCGACTCGGAGACCTCCTCGGACGAGATGGACGCCGGGCCGGCGGTCTCGCCGACGCCCTCCGGGCGCTCCTCGTCCGCGGCCTCCCCGTCCTTGCCCTCGCCGAGCACCTGCCTGCGGTAGCTGCGCGCGGCCTCCGCGACGGAGAACGCCTGCGCCGCGTAGTTGTAGGCGAGGTCGACGAGCGGATCGAGCGCCGGGTCCCCGGTCTCGAGGCGGGACGTGTGGTCGAGCTCCCGCGAGTACGGGCGCACCGGGCCCTTCGGGTAGAGGTATTCGCCCTCCTCGTCCCGCTGGAACCTCGCGCCTCCGGTGAAGTACGCGAGGAACAGGCCGTGCAGGTTTCCGCCGGACTCGACGTCGAACGGCAGCAGCGAGCGGACGTCCTCGCCCCTCGCCACGTGGCGGACGAAGTTCTCGATCTCCCCGGACTTCGCGATGAACTCGTTGGCGGCGTCTATGTCGTCTTGCGTCTTCCCGGGACGGGCGAGCAGGGACTCGCCGAGGCGGCGGAACGCCTCCGCGCTCTTGCGGGCGAGCAGGGCGCAGTACCGCTCGTACGTCCCGGGCGCGACGCTCTCGAGCGCGCGGCTGAACGCCCACGCGGACGAGGCCCACTCCACGCCCTGCCGGCGGTCCTGCGACCGGCGCTCCTGCGTGGCGTTGTTGACGAAGCGCATGGCGAGCTCGCCGACGGTCTCGCTCGACATGAGCTTCTCGCCGGCGGGCGTGAGCGACCCGTCTTCCCTGTATATCGAGATGTTCTCCGCCTCCGCGACGTGCGCGATGAAGCTGCGCACGGTGTAGAACAGGGCGGCGTTCGGGCCGCTCGCCGCGTCCCCGACCACGGGGAACTCGCGATACAGGCGCATCGACTCGGCGAAGTCCTCGCCCATGCCGTCCCTCTCGTACCGGAGGAGCGCCCTCCTGATGAACCCGGAGACGCGGGAGATGTCGACGTCCTCCGCGCGCTCCCCGCGCTCCTCGTCCCGGGCTTCGGAGTCCGTCGTCCTGGACACGGGAGCCGACGGCGTCTTCTTCTGGAAGAACGCCAGCGTGCGCAGCCCCGCCGCGCGGATCGCGCCGGCGTCGCCGGACGCCAGCGCGGCGAGCGCGGCCTCCCTGATCGACATCGCGTCCGCCATCTGCTCGTCCGTGAGGACGTCGAGGCGCGGGCGGGACTCGAGCCCCTGGAGCTGGCGCTCGAGGTTCTCCACGTCGGCCGCGGACGGCTCGGCGATGCGCAGGGCCTCCTCTTCCGTCACCTCGCCTTGCACGATGCGGAGCGCGACGAAGTGCGCGGCGCCGTCGGCGTCCATGCCGCGGAACATGCCGCGCGCGATGTCGGCGGCCCTGCGGCGGAAGTCCGCGAACAGCCGGAGGTGCGCGTCGGTGAGCCCGTCCGCGCCCATGAAGTCCCGGAGCTCCACGTCGTCCGCGCCCGCCTCGACGCCGGAGAGGTAGCGGCCGAACATCTCCGCCGCGCCTTCCTCGCCGCCGAAGTCCTCGTTGAGCCTCCGCTCGGTGTCGGGGTCGAGGATGCCGAGCTTCCTGTAGACGGCGACCATCTGGTGGTAGTACTCGTGGAAGAGCGTCGTGAAGTCCGCCCTGTCGGAAAGGCGGATCACGCCCGACATGAACGGCGCGAAGTCGAGGCTCGTCGTGTCGGACTCTCCGGTCTGCGCGCCGGTGCGCCGCATGATGTCGGCGAGCCTGGCGACGTTCGCCGCGCCGAACGCGCGTATGACGGCCTCGCCCGTGAGCGACCCGCCGTTCCGGGCGTTGAGGAGCGCGGCGATCGAGTCCGCGGCGGCCTCCATGCCGAGCGTGTCGCCCATTCTGGAGCCGATCGCCACGTACGTGACGATCTGCCTGCCGTTCGCGATCCGGCGCGTCACCTTGAGGAGGTTCGTCTCCGCGCCGTCCTTGCCCTGCACCTCCGTGACCTCCGCGCCGTCGAACGCCTTCTCGAACGCGCCGACGACAGCGGTCTTCGCGGACATCATCTGCTGCGACGTGAAGCCGGGCGCCACGCGCTCCGCCCTGTCCGCGAACGCGGAGCGGGGGTCGGCCTCGACCCGGGCGCGCGTCGCGCCTCCCATGAAGCTCGCCCTCGTCGCAGGGGCCGACGGACGCGCGATCCCGTTCCGCCCCTCCGCCCCGAGGCGGGAGTTCGCGATGTCGATGGCCGCCGCGATCCTCGGGTCGGGGTGGACCGCGAGCCTGTCGCCGATCTTGTCGAGCGCGTCGTACACGTCGGCGTCGCGCCTCGCGGCCTCCGAGAGGATGTCCGCGAGGTCCGACGCCACGAGGTCGGGCCTGCGCGTCAGGATCTTCTTCGTCGGGTTCAGCTCGTTGTACAGGCGCTTGCGCTCGGCGCGGGCCTCGTTGGACTTCGAGTCGTCGATGAGCGCGTCGAGGAGCCCGTTGTACGCCTTCTCGAGGGAGTCGACCATGTCGTCCGTGGAGAACACGACGCGGCTCCCGTCCTCCGACAGCGCGGGGCGCGGGAACACGTACGCGTCCTCCGTCTCGCCCGGGCGGCGGAACGCCGTGCGGGTCTCGAGCGGATCGGCCCACGACGTGTCCACCGCCGAAGCGTCGACGCGCGGGGACTTCTCCTCGACCGGGAAGCCGATCTCGGCGGACGCGACCGTCTCCGGCCCGGGGACGTCCTGCGTCAGCTCCGCGAACGGGTCGTCCGACATCCAGCGGCGGTACAGGTCGTGCGGCCCGAGGCGGGCCTCGAGCGCGTTGTTGACCTCCGCGCCGTAGCGGGTGAGCCCGGCGGCGCCGCGGAGGACGGACAGGGCGGGATAGGTGCGGAAGCTCTGGAACGCCTCCTCGCCGTCCTCGAGCCCCTTCTTGACGGCCTTGCCCCGGCGCAGCACCGTGCGCGTCCGCGACGCGTCGTCGGCCTTCTTCGCGGCGGCGAGCTCCTCGCGCAGGTACGGCAGCTCCACGTCCCTCGCCTGCTCCCTCCCGATGGTGCGGATGACCTCGACGTCGCCGAAGAGGTCGTAGGCGCTCGTGCGCGCGACGTCGACCGGCGCGAGCCCGAGGGCGCTCGCGATCTCGGCCGTGTCCAGGATCTCGTGGCGGCACCGCTCGAGGAAGCGGAGCCTCGCGTCGCCGAACACGGCGGGGAGGTTGGACTGCGTCACGTAGTCCTGCGCCGCGCCGAACGTGCCCGTGAGCGACGCGTGGAGGACGAGGAGCTTCGCGAGCTCCGCGCCGCTCACGCGCAGGCCCGTGTCCGCGGCCTCGCCCGCCTCGTTGCGCTCGTATATCCTGTAGCCCTTCGCCCCGCCCTGGCCGGCGAGGAGGTCGAACCCGGCGCGGAGCGTCTCGATGTCGGCGGAGGTTTCCCGCGACGAGAGCGAAAGGGAGACGCCGTTGTCCCCGACGCGTATCGAGGAGAGGAGCCGGGCGATCGCCGGGACCTTCGCCCTTCCGGTCGCGGCGAGGTCCCCGTACACGGCCACCGTGGTCGCTATGCGGCGGAGGAGCGTCTCCGTGGAGGCCGTCTCGACCGTCCGGTCCGCGACCTTCCCGCCCTGCGGGACCTGCTCGGTCGTCGTCTTCGTCGCGATGGCGCGCACGAGAGCGGGGTCGACGCCGCGCACGGCTCCGATCAGATGGACGAACCGGTCGGCGTTGTCGCGCAGGGCGGACCCCGCCGCGAAGTCCCACGGCCTGCGTCCGAGCTGCCCGTCGAGGACCAGCTGGAGGTTTTCCGTGGAGTCGAGCCAGTTCGCCACCTGCGAGGAGAAGCCCTTCACCACCAGGTCCTGGAGGCGCAGCGCGGGGTCGCGGGCGATCGTCTCGTCCGTCTCCTCCCCCTCGGCCTTGAGCGCGTAGCGCCCGACGTCCGCGAGCCCCTTGCCCGCGACCTTCATGTAGTCGACGGCGCGGCACAGCGCCTTGCTGTCGTCCATCGAGGACGCCACGAGGTCGTAGACGGCGTAGTCGGACTCGTCGACCGGATGCGCGGCGTCCGTCATGTACGCGGCGGCGTACACCGCCTTGGCGTCGCGCGTCATCGAGTACGCCTCGCCCTCGAGGCGCTTGCGGCAGAAGTCGTTTATGATCTCGTCGGCGGTCTTGGGCCTGCCGCGGTACTGCGTCATGACGGTCGCGCCCTTGTCCTTCTGCTCCCCGTTGTACAGCTCGGCGAGCCGGGCGGCCGCGACGTCGCGCCTGACCGGATCGAGAAGCGACGCGAGCCGCCCCGCCACCGTGGCGGACGTATGGATCTTCCCGTCGACGCGGGTCAGCTCCTCGAGGAACTTCGCCGCCTCCGCGAGGACGAACGCCGAGTCTACCGGCCCGCCCCTGCCCGCCTCCTCGCGCGCGTCTACGGCGAGGCGGCCGAGGAAAAACGGCAGCATCGAGGTCGTCCATCCGGCGCGGGTGGCGAACATCTTCTTCAGCGTGTCGAAGAGGTTGTTCGAGACGCCGTCGATGTGGGCTATGAGGTCGATGACGGCGGAATACCCCTTCGCCTCGTCGTACGTCATCCTGTCGCCGGTCCCGAACAGGTCGGTCACGATGGCACGGAGGATGGTCGACTGCGACGCGACGGAGATTCCGCGCGCCTTCGCGGAGTCGGACGCGGCGTCGGACGCGTCGGCCGCCTCGCCCATCTTGAGGAGGCTGTTCTTCGGCTTGCCCCGGATCTCGTCCACGATGGCCTCGAGGACCTTGTTCATCTTCTTGCCCTCGACGAACCACTTCGCCTTGAACTCGGCGGACAGGCGGCCGAGGACCTTGCGGCCCGCGAGCGTCTCGAACCGGGCGAGCGTCTCCGCCCCGAACGGTTCGGAGAACACGGCGTCCGTCCCGACGGGGTGCCGCCCGGCGAACCCGTAGTCCGCGAACACGCCGTCGGCCGGCGGGTTCTCGCGGTAGTGCACGGCGAAGTCGGCTCCGGTCGCCTTGCGACCGGCCAGCGCGGTCACGCTCGTGTAGCCCTGGTGGAACGTGGCGGCCTCGCGGTAGTTGTTCGCCTGGGCGGAGAACACGAGACGCGAGACGGCGCGGAGAACGCGGGGGTCCACGACCTCCATGCCGTCCTGGACGACCGTCCACTTCATCTCCTTCGCGACGTCGAACGGGTCCGCCCCGCCGAGGACGGCGTCGGTGAACCGGCGCATCGCCGGCGCGTCGACGAGGTCCTCCGCGCCGTAGTCGTAGAACTGGAGGGACGCGGAGTCGCCGTCCATGTCGGAGCCCTGCGTCGCCGTGGTGACGGGATCGAGCGCGTACTTGGACTCGCGCCCGATCCTGCCGTCCGGGAAGAACGAGTACGGGCATGTCGCGCGCACCGTGCCGCACGCCGCCGCGATGTTGCCGGAGGGCGAGCGGTGGGCGTGGAACACGGAGCCGCCGAGGTACAGGTGCTTCGCGCCGTCGTGCAGCGAGACACGGCCCTCGTGGTCGACAGCCGCATAGTCGAACGACGTCGTGCCGTCCCACGACCTGACGAACAGGTCGTCGAACCGGATGTCCTTCGCGCGGACATTCTCGCTCGCCTTCTTGCCCGTGTAGTCGTAGGCGCACGCGAGGAGCGCGTCCCTCTTCGTCCGCTGCTCCTGCGACTCGAGCGGGCCTCCCAGGTCCTCCATGAACGCGGCCAGCCGCGCCATGCGCCCCGCGACGGCGGCGTCCACTCCCGCGCGGGCGAAGCGGGCGAGAGCCTGTTCGTCCGGGGCGACCTGCGACAGCAGACTGTCGAGCGCCGCCTCGTCGAAGTAGAGCCCGTAGCGGAACCCCTCCACGTCCGCGTTCACGGAGCCGGACGCCCAGCTGCGGGACGCGCCGAACGCCTCGGCCTCCTCCCGCGTGTAGACGGTCGCGGGCTTGTAGCAGCCCCTGTCGTAGTCGGTCGTGCCGGGGGCCCACTCGATCTCGACCGTGTGCGCGAACTCGTCGCCCGACACGAGCTTGCCGCCGGACGGCACCATGATGCCGTGGTTCCCGTAGTACCCGACCAGCGTCTGCTTCTCGAGGAACGCCCTGGCCCTGTCGGAGATCGCGTCGCGCACCTGGTTGTCGTTCGGGTGCGCCTTCAGGAGGGCGACGAGCTCCTGGTCCCTGCGCATCTCGCGCCGCATCAGCTCGCCGTTGTGCGCGAGCGTGGCGAGGCGGAGGAGCGAGTACCCGGCGTGCGCGTCGATGAACCGGCGCGAGCCGTTGCGCCCGCCCGGCGTGGTGGCGTTCGTTATCGCCTCCATCATCCAGTGGTCGCGGGTCGCGTTCGTCGGAAACACGTGGTGGTCCGACGCCTTCGACGAGTTGGCGTTGCTGGCGACGACCTGCCCGTACATGTCGCGGGTGAAGAACACGACGCGCGCCGCGCCGGTCTCCTTGTCGATCTCGCAGGCGAGCGTCTCGCCCTCGGAGAGCAGCCCGGAGTCGCCGAGCTTTCCGGTGAACTCGGAGCCGTCGGGCCTGACCCACGTCCCCTCGATGCCCGCCGCGTCGACCCTGCCGCCCTGCTTCGCCGCGAGCGCCGCGAGGACCGGCATGACGAGGGCCCGCCCGTTCTTCACGCCCTCGCCGTCGAAGTCGAACTCGAACCCCGGCACGGACGACCTCCACTTGCCGTCTGCGAGCTCCGCGACCGTGACGCCGCCGACCTCGATCTTCGTCGCGCCCTTCTCGACCTTGACGCCGCACGACGATCCGAAGAGCCCCGCCTTGTTCGTCTCGAGGTCGTCGACCGCGATCGTGGCGTTCGCGAGGAACGCGTTCGCGACGTCGACCGCCTTGTCGTGGATGCGCTCGAGCTCGGCGTGCTCCGCCTTCTGCTCGTCCGTCGCGCCGTCCTCGAGGGCCGGCACCGGATCGAGAAGGTTCTGGCCGGAGAGCCCCGCGTCCTTGAACTCCTGCGAGAGCAGCGCCTCGAGCTGCCGGCGGCCCTGCCGCTGGGCGAACCGCACGGCGTGGTTGGAGACGATCTCGCCGTTGGTCCGCGACCTGTCGTCCGACCGTCCGTCGGCGTAGAAGCCGAGGCCGATCGCCGACGCCTGGCCCTTCTTGAAGTTGACGCCGCGCTTCACGGAGAACATGTGCAGCTTCTGCGCCTGGCTCCACGATCCCTCGCCCATGCCCGACACGCGGGACGGGAGAACGCCGGCGGTGATGTAGCCGCCCATCATGGACGCGCCCGTCGACCCTCCCACCATCGAGACGAAGTAGCAGCCGGCCCTCGGGTCGGTGCCCTCGCCCCTGTCGACGTAGGTCGAGATGAGCGGGCCGCACGACGAGAGGACGGGGACGCGCTTCGGGTCGATCTGCGACTGGCCGAGCGCGGACGCGGCGAGGGCGTACGCCGCCTGGTGGAACTTCTTCTTGTAGGCGACGTACTCCTTGCCCTTCAGGTCTTCGCCCTTCGTCTTCGCGACTTCCTCCACGACGGCCGCGAGATCGGCCGGAAGCTGGCGCACGACCTCCTCGTTCCCGACGGCCGCCTCGATCATCGCGCGCATCGTGCCGACCGGTATGCGCAGGGCGTAGCACGCGGGCTTGTCGGCGCGGAAGAACGGCACGAGGACGTGCGTAGGCACGTACTCGGGGTCGCTGTTCTCCGCGTCGATCGCGCTGCGGAGCGCGCCCGCCACCGACTCGCGGCGAAGCAGCCTGCCGCCGGAGTCCTTCGCGCCGACGAACGACACGATCGGATTCGACCTGTCCCGCCAGCGGTTGCCGTTCCCGGCAAGCTCGTCGGTGACGCCGGAGGCCTGGCACAGGACGCTGTTCGCGAACCTCACGAACCCGGGGAGCATCGAGGGGAGAGTCTGCACGGACTTGTTCTTCGCGCCCTCTATGGCGCTCGCCGCGCGGCCGCCGAGCGTCGCGCTGGAACGTGGCGCGCCGGCGAGGTACGCCTCCACGAGGACGTCGAGGTTGCTTGCGGAGCGGTACGCGCCGGGGACGAACGTCGGGGCGTTGTTGAGGCCCGTCCAGGGCTTGTCCCCCGCCTTGTCGCGCTTCCTTATCGCCTCCGCCGGGTTGGCTCCGCAGTCGAGGTGCATGTCCGTCGCGAGCTTGTCCTTCGCCATCTGGCGCAGGGTGTCGCGCACCCAGTCGGCGTCCTTGCCCTCCAGGGCCTTCGCCAGGTCGGCCTCGAGCGTGGTCGACGCGGGGTTGACCCCGAGCCGGAGCAGCAGCCCCTCGACCGGTTCGACGACGAGGTCCTCGACGATGCCGGAGCACCGCTGCACGCTGGTCTGCCACGACACCTTGCCGCGCTGCGACGGGTCGGCCACGAGGTAGTTGGCGAGCCTGACGAGCTTCATCACGGCGGCCTCGCGGAGGTTGCGCCCGTACGACGTACCGCGCTTCATGTTGTACGCCGAAAGCGCCACGCGCACGACCTCGGACAGGACGTACGGGGAACGGAGCATGTGGGCGTACTGGCTGCCCGCCCCGAGGATTCCGTCCAGGACGTCCGCGGCGGCCGCGGAGCGCGCCCTGATTATGTCCGCGACGGCGAGCACGGCGTCCGTGTATTCCGCCAGGGTCGTCGCGCCCTTGCCGTTCGCGACGGCCTCGAGCGTCTCGTACAGCGCCTTGTCGAACGTGACGTGGACGAAGCCGACCTTGACCGGAGTTCCGAGGATCGGGGCGAGCCGCTTCGACGCGAAGCTGTCGGACCGGACGTACGCGACGACCTTCGCGAGCGCGGCGCCCGCGTCCTTCGCGAGCGACCCGTCCGCCTTGAACATCCCCTTGAGCACCGTCTCGGAGAGCGACGTGTAGCCGGACGCCACGACGCCGGGCACGACGTCCGCCCGCGCGCCCGAGCCGATGAAGTCGATCCCGAACGGCTTGGCCGGGCCGGTGCGGTCGAGGCGCATCGGCGTGACCGCCGTCGCCTGCGACAGCCTCTCGAGCATCTTGCTCCGCTCGCCGTTGGCGGGATCGACGTTGCGGATCGCGGCGACGGCGAGGGCGTAGTCGCGCCTCCCGTTCTCCCACAGGAGCGTCGCGACGCGGTCGAGCATCCGGTCGGTGTCCTCGCGCGACGAGAGGTTCACGAGGTTGGACGCGAGCGCCCTGTCGATGTTCCGCAGGTCGGAGTTGACGCCGAGCATCCTTACGAACGCGTCCACGTCCTCCTTCCACGACGCCCTCTCGCCCGCCAGCTCGCCGTACATCTCCGGGCGGGAGAGGTCCGCGCGGAGCCGGAGGAACGTCGGCGCGGAGTCCCCGCACTCGGCGGGCATGATGAACTTCAGGAAGCCGGAGACGGCCATGATGTTCTGGTCGTTTATGAACTGTCCGACGCGCCGCTCGTTGTCCGGGTCGTTGGTGGACTCGCGGTTCTCGATCTCCTCGGTCTCCGCGTTCTGCGCGTCGGCCTCCTCGTTCTTCGCCTCCTCGTCGGTCTTCTTCGCGATCGGGCGCACCGTGGCCCTCTCGAACGCCGCGACCATCTCGGCGGCGATCGCCTTGGAGACCCCGCGCCCGAGAAGCCAGCCCTCGAACTCGCGGACGAGCGCGGCCTCCGTGCGGGCCTTGTCCTTCGCCCCCGCCATGAGGCTCGTCGCTATCGAGCGCATCGCCTGCCCCGCGCTCTCGAGCGACGCCGGTGATATGTCCGCGACCGACAGCGTCTCGGAGAGCCTGCGGAGCTCCCTCTTCGCGAGGGGCGCGACCGTGTCGCTCATGCGGGCCCTCGTCTCCGTCCCGCCCGCGGTCTCGCCGCCGCAGAGGTCGGAGCGCCTCGCCATCTCGAAGGCCCTCGCGGACGACAGCACGGCGTCGCGCTCGCCCGTGAGCGAGCCGTACGCCTGCGCGAAGCGCTGGCCGCTCGACGCGTAGAGCCCCCAGTAGCCGCCGATCTTGCCGTCGAAGTCGCGGGCGCGGAGCCTGTCGCTCGTCGGCTCCTTCAGGCCGATGGCCGCGTCGGGGACGACCCACTTCCCGGCCCCGCTCCGCACCTCGTCCGCAGTGAGCCCGTCGCGCAGCCTGAAGCCGCGCACGAACGGGTTCTTCATCTCCCCGCTCTGGCCGCCGAACACGGCGGACTTGCGGGCCTCGCGCAGCTTCACGAAGTCGGGGGCGAACGCCGCGCGGTAGCGGGCGAGCCCGCCCGCGCTGGAGCGCGCCGGATCGAACAGGCCCTTCCCTCCGAGCGCCTCGTCCACGGCGGACATGAAGAACATGAAGATGTCGGTCGAGCGGAACCGGTCCGCCGCCTTCGACAGCTCCGCGGAATGGAGGAACCCGTTGCCGTCCTCGTAGTTCCCGCGGTCGCAGGAGAAGAACAGGGAGGACGACGCGATCTTCGCGAGGTCGAGCGTGGACGGGAGCCCGTCCGCCCTGGCCGGGAACAGCTCGTCGTACGCGGCGCGGAGCCTCTTCGCCTCCGCCCGCCCGCCGCGCGCCGTCTCCGCCTCCGCGACGATGTCGTCGATGCAGCCCCGGAACTCGCGGTACGCCTCCACGAGCAGCGCGTTGCGGAGCTCGGCCTCCTCGCCCGCGCCGGCGACGTACGCGTTGAGCGCGTGCCGGACGCCGTGCCGCAGCAGGGCCTCGCCGTGGCCCAGCGCGAAGTAGTCGGGCGTCAGCACGACCACGTCCTTCGCGTTCACCGCGTCGACCGGCATCACGTAGGCGTCGGACGGCATGCCGATCTGCTGGAGGTCGGTGCCGACCGAGGAGCTGCGGCGGATCCCGAGGCGCTCCAGCTCCAGGCGGGCGCGGGACTCGTAGCCGCTCGTCGGCGAGGCGCCCTCGACGGACACGCCGTACACGCGCTCGTGCATCTTCTTCGCCTCCGCCATCCGCGCCCTGCGGTCCTTCGCGGACGCGCCGGTGCCTGCGAGATAGTACATCCAGGAGTCGCCGTTGCGCTCGTACTCGTCGGCGAGGGCGAGCTCGCGCCTGAACTCCTCCGCGGCGAGGTCGGACTGGTCGTCGGAATACTTCCACACCAGCGGGCCGCCGGGCTCCCTCCGCTCCTTGCGGCACCACGGCGGAAGGACGTTCTCGTCCTCGATCTCGCCGGCGGAGTCCTTGAAGATGTCGCGGACGGCCTCGCGGTCCTGCCCGCTGCGCAGGAAGAGGAGGCTCGTCGCGTCGGACGACGCGAAGGTCTTCACCTGCGATATGACGAGCCTCTGCTCCTCCAGCGCGAAGCCCTGCGAGGCGAGCTGCGCCTCGACGTCCTCGCGGCTCCCGGCGACCTCCGTCCGCGTCGTCGCCCCGGTCGACTCGTCCGTCTCCACCACGGCGAACCCTCCGGCCGCCGGGGCGATAGTCGCCACGATCCTGTTCCCTGCGTCGTCCAGCCTGGAGAACGTGGACCGCATGTTCTCGCGGGCGAGCTTCACGCGGCGCACGAACGTCCTCGCGAGGTTCTGGAACGCCTCGGGCGTGTAGTCGCTCGGGTTCGCGCGCATGGCCGCGTTGACCTCGGCGAGCTCGCGCTCCGTCAGCTCCCTGTCGGCGTTCCCCTCGCCTTCCGTCTCGATCGCGGCGATCGCGCCGAGGTCGGCGACGTCGGACGTCAAAAGCGACATCGCCATCTCGCGCTCGTGCTCCGACAGGCCGGAGACGTTCTGCACGCGGGCGACGCCCCTGAACGCCGGGGAGTCGAGGATGGCGGCGAGCACCTCGGCGCTCGTGCCGTTCTTCATGGCCTGCGCCACGTCGACGGTCATGTAGGTGCCGTAGTCCCCCGCGCCCCTGTGCGTCGTGTAGCCGAGGGAGTTCCTGGCCGTCGCGATCACGCCGTCGATCACGTCGGACCTCGCGGCCTCCACCTCGCGCGCTATGTCCTCGCGGGCGAACCACGCCTCGTCCCTCTCGAACGCCTCGCCCGCCTTCTCGTGGCGCTTCGCCACGATGGACCGCGCCATGTCCACGGCGTCCTGCCGCGTGACGAGGGCCACGCCGCTCGCCGTCATGTACGCCGTCATGAACTCCGTGACCCGGGCCCGGAACGTCTCCTCGCCGGCCTCCTCGAGCTGGTCGAATATGTCGTCGGAGATCCTCCGCTCCCTCCGCAGGGCGTCCAGCTTCTGGCGAAGCTCCTCCGCGGTCTCCACCGACCCGACCGCCTGGCGCAGCGCCTCGGACTGGCCGGCCGACATCTTCGCCCACCCGGACATGAGCCCGGCGGAATAGCATTGCAGGAGCGCCATCTGGAGGTTCTTGTCCACGCCCTCGTCCTGCGCGAGCCACGCGGCCGGGCTGGTCGCCGCGAGCGACAGGTCGCCCGTGGACGCGGCGCCGAGCATGCCGACGATGCGCGACATGACGCGCCTGCCGAAGCTCATCTCGCGGGACGAGTTCACCGCTCCGCGACCGAGGTACCTCGCGAGCGTCATCGCGTCCTCGACGGCGACGTCGCGGGCGTTCTCGTCGGCGACCATCGCGTCGCGCTCGCCGTTCGCCCGGTCCTCCTCGCCCGCCGTCACGGACGCGTTGCGGTCCATGCCCGCGATCTGCGCGCACATGTCGTCGACCGCCTCGCCGACCGATCCCGGCTCGCGCCTCGAGACCGTCGGGGACTGCGCGTCGAACGCCTTCCAGTCCGCCAGGGACGCCTCGATCTCGCTGTCGGCGGAGAACTCGTGCCCCGCGCCCTTGCGCCACTCCCTGCGGATCGCGTCCACGCCGTCCTCGCCGAAGATCGCGGTCGCCCCCGTCTGCTCCATCGTCCTCTCGAGCGTCGCCTCGTCCCCCGCGGCGAGGTACTCGTCGGCGAGCTCGTCCATCGCGGCCCTCATCTGCCCCTCGCCCTGCGCGGACAGGACGGGCGCGAGCATCGCCTCGTACGCCGCGCGCTCGTCGGGCGAGCTGCCCTGCTCGGACAGGCCGCCGGCGTCGCGCACCGCCTGCTCGATCCCGGCCGCGTTCGCCGCCATGGCCGCGGCGTTCGCCGACATCCGGCTCCGGTTGTCCTTCGTCGTCCCCAGCACGCCGTCCCGCATCGCGGCCGACTCCGCCGGACGGCGCTCGATCCGCTCCTTGTCCTCCTGCGTGACCCCGCCGACCGCGGCGTACACCTTGCCGCGCCCGAGGTCCGTCATGTACCGCAGGCCCTGGGCCGCCGCCCTCGCCTGCCCGACCGCGCCGTTCGCGAGCCACGACTGCGCCGATATGGTGCCGCGGCGGATCGCGCCGGGGATCGCGAAGGCGATGAACTCCGTCGCGAGCTGGTCGAAGTCCGTGATGCCGGAGAACATCGACCGGAGCTTGTCCTTCCACGTCGCGTCGGACGCGGTGTCGTCGAACCCGAAGAGCCCGCGCATGAAGTCGCCGACGCGCTCCTCGCCCATCTCCTCGAGGATCCCGGAATAGCCGGCCTGGCGGAAGAACTGCACCACCCTGTCGGGGGTCATGCCGCGCTCCATCAGCTTGAGGCCGAAGTAGTTGAGGCCGGCGCGCATGCGGTTGCCGTCGGCGGCGGACGCGGCGACGAACTTCTGGAAGCCCTTCCAGTCCTTCACGCCCTTCCGGGCGAGCGCGGTCTTCGTGGCGTCGTCGAACCCGTCTATCGTGCGGTTCTGGACGGCGCGGGCCACCGACGCCTTCACGCCGGAGCGGCCCGTGAGGCCGCGGAGGGCGCGGGACGCCTGGCCCGTGAACCCCTCGACGCCGTTCTTCAGGAGGTCGCCCTCGCCGTACACGGCCTTCACGGCACGGTCGAGCGCGGAGCCGATCCGGCGGGAGACCGGAGTCACCATCGCCTTCGCGCCCTCGGCCACGGCGGACGGCGACTTGCCGACGGCGGTCGCCACCGCGCCGCCGAACATCGCGCCGAGCCCCCGGCCGGCGGCCTCCGACGCGTACTCGACGAACGCGGAGCCGAGCGCGGCCTGCCGCGCCGTGTCCATCTTCTCCCTGTCGCCGCGGATCAGGGCGTCGATCTGGTAGCCGAGCTGCCCCTTCACCGTGAGGTCGGTCGGGCTGTAGCCGGACGCGGCGGCGAATATCGGGGAGAGCGCGAGCGGCCCGCCGACGAACTGGAGCGCGCCCTGGATCGGGGCCTCTATGAACACGCGGCCGATGCCCTCCTTGAGCGCGTCCTTGCCGCGGGCGAACGTGGTGAACCCGCTGTGCGCGATCGTCGGGGCTCCACCGAAGAGCCCGTGCTCCGACTGGACGAGGCCGCGCGCGGCGTGCTCGCCGAAGTACCTGAAGAACCGGACGGGGTTGGCGAAGGCGAGCTTGCCGGCGGCGAGCTCCATGTCCTTCGCCACGCTGGACGCGGCGATGTCGAGGATGCGCTGCGCGTACTGCGGGGCGACGAGCGTGCGCCCTGTCGCCTCCTGGACGCCCTTCCGCACGAAGTCGACGGCGGCCGTGCGGTCGCCCACCATCACGCCCTTGGCGAAGTCCTGCACGAACGGCTTCCACTCGTTGTTGGCGACCATCTTGCGGATGCCCTCGTTCACGAGCCTCGCGCGCTCCCTGACGGACAGCCGCGCGATGTCGTCCTTCGTCGCGTTCACGAGGGTCTTGGCGAGCGCCTTCTGCTCCACGGCGGCGCGGAGCCCGCCCTCGAGGGCGAGCCGGTAGTCGGCGCTGAACAGGGCGCGGGCGGCCATCCTGCCGGGGTCGGACATCCTCGTCGCGTACTGGAGCTCGCCCGCGAGCGAATGGTACAGCTCGCGCCCGCGCAGCCCCTTCTTCACGCCTTCGCGGAGGAGCGAGCGGACCCCCTCCTCGCCGTAGGTCGCGGCCCCCGTGCGGACGATCGTCTTGAGCTCGGCCGCCGTGAGGTCCCTCGCCATCTTCGCGGTGAGCTGCTTCATCCCGACGTTGACGACCTTGCGCGCGCCGGCCTTCGCGGCGGTGCCGCCGATGCCGAAGAGCCAGCGGATCGGGGCGAACAGCGCGCCGACCGCCGCGCCGACCGGGGCTCCCACGCCCCCGAACATCGCGCCGATGCCCGCGCCTATCGCGGACGACGCGAGGATCTCCGCGCCCAGCGTCACGGACGAGCGGACGGTGGAGCCGACCTGGTGCGCCATCGTGCGCTGGCTCTCGAGCTCCTGCCGGAGCATGTGCGTGCGCAGGCGGATCGCCTCGCGCGGCGTCACCTCGCCACCGTCCTGGAGCTTGCGGATCGTCCGCGACATCTCGATGGCGTCGCCGACAGTCGTGCCGATGTCGGCGAACCAGCCGTAGAAAGGTATGTCGGAGGTGCCCCAGTCGGAGAACCCCTTGCCGAAGTTGGCGAGCGCCCCGCCCTCGTTGACCTTGCCGGACCGGCGGAACTCCATGAGCCCGAGGAGCTTCCTGCCGTCCTCGTCGCGCTCGAGCTCGTCGCGGGTGAACTGGCGCCCGAACACGTTGGCGGCCTCGACGGGCTTGCCCGACGCGCCCTCCTTCTTCCCGAACAGGTAGTCGACCTCGAGCCAGTCGGAGGGGGCGACGTTGCGGCGGCGCGGGCGGGTCAGGTCCTCCCCGCCGTCGGACCAGTTTATCTCCTTGCGCTGGAACGCCGTCGGCCCCTTCTCCTTGTCCATGGGTTCGGACAGGAGGTCCTGGCCCTTGTACGGAGACTGGAACTGCGGAACGTCCGGCTCGTCGTCATCGTCGTCGAGGCGAGGCGCCAGGGGATCCGGGGCGGAAGAAATCGAGAGCGACGAGTCCGCGATCTCGTCGGCGGCCGGCACGAGCCGGGGCATGGCGGGCGCCATCGCGCCATCGCGCCCAAAAAGGGATTCGCCCGCGTCGGCGGGGTTCGTGAACGGGTCGGCAAACGGGTTTCTCGGCATCTTCCATCGCTCCTTGCGCGGCGCCCTCGCGCCGCGTGCCGACAATTATACCACAATATGCCGGGGCGTGGAAGCCCCTAATTGGCGAGACCGCTCCTCACCTCGACGTACACGGTGCGGAGTCCGACGACCCTCGTGTAGCGGCGGATGTTGCACCCCTCCGGGGACCATCCCGGAGGGGGCTTTCGCGGTTTCCACTTCTCGATGAACCGGCGGTCCGCCAGCTCGTCGGGGTCAACCGACGTCGCAGTCGACGCAGTCGACGCACGTTTCGTCATCGTCGCCCTTCCACGAGGCCACCGCCTCGGCGAACGCCTTGCGCACCTTCCCGATCTCGTCGACCGTGATGGTCAGGTCCGCCAGCGCGGCGACGACCGTCTCCACCGCGTCGACCGACTTGCCGTACGCGGTCTGCCACTTCGTCGGGCAGAGCCACTTCAGCGCGGTCAGCACGGAGAGGACGCGCTCCGCCAGGTTCAGGACGGCCTGAATCTTCACGCGGTTGCCCGCGGGAAGCGCCGCCAGGGCCTTGTTCAGCAGGTCGAGCACGTAGCTTGCCACGGCGCCGACCCCTCCGAACAGGAGCTTGATCGCTATCATCCACTTGCTGATGTCCATGTGTTCCTCCTTTACTTGTTGTCCTCGTACTCGCCCTTGATGCCAAGGGCGTCGCGATACTTCTGGGCGGCGAACTGCAAGGCCGCCGCCTGCTTCGCCGCGCCGAGCTCCGCGGACATCGCCTTCGCCTGCGCGAAGAGCGGGGCCGCGGCGCCGTCGAGCGCCTTGAAGAACACGTCGTCGCTCGCCCACTGCGTGGGGGCGATCTCCGGCCGGGAGCGCATGACCTGGCGCATGAGCTGCATGACGCCGAGGTGGTAGCGGTCCGCGAGAAGGTCTCTCGCCTCCTTGCCGATGTTCATGTAGTCCGCTCCGCCGAGAACGGTCTTCACGTACGCCTTCGCCCTGTTCGCCATGACCGGGTTCAGGACGTCGGAGAACATGTCCTCGGACAGGACGGAAAGGGCCTTCGCCTCGTCGGTGAGCCCGGGCGGCGAGGCGAACAGCTCGGTGACGGACTTCCCCCGGTCGATCGCGACGGCGCGGTCCGCGGCGGCCCGGGCGGACGACATGTCGGATCCGGCCCACGCGTCGAACAGCTTCCTGTACGTCTCCGCCTTCTTGCCGTCCGGGGAGTCGGGACCGAAGTCCCCGCCGGACATGAGCAGGAAGTCGAGGCCCTTCTTCATGTTGTGGAGGAAGTGCCAGTTGTGGAGGTCGGCCCCGTGCATCCCGCTCGTGTCCTCCCCGAGCTCGCCGAGCTTGCGGCCTATCGCCTCGGAAAGCCCGCCGTAGATCCCGCGCAGGTTCTCCTGCGTGTTGCCGCGCACCTGGAAGTCCTCGCCGGCCGTGGCCGGCTCCCACCAGGGGCTGACGTCGACGCCGCGCCGGCGGAGCTCCTCCGCCATGTACAGGGCGTTGATGCGGTCCTTCAGGCCCGTCCGGTACTCGGCGACGTTGCCGCTTCCCGCGGCCCACGAATCGGCGACGTTGTTGGCGTTGCCGATGTACGACGTGATGACCTTCGTCACGTCGTTCAGGAACCCGGCGTTGTCCTTCGCGAAGTTCGCGTCCACGCCGGGCGCGCCGAGCAGCTGGGCGAGCTGCTCTTCGACGCGGGCGCGGATCGCCTTCGGGTCGTACTGCGGTCGCAGCGATCCCGCGACGCGGAACACGGGCCGCTCGTCGATACCCCACGTCACCATGTCGTCGGCGATCTTCTGCATGGCGTCGCGCAGCCCGAGCGCCTGCGGGACGGTCGCGGGCTCCGGGAGCTTGACGTCCCTGACGTAGCGCGTCGCCAGCCGGTTCATGTCGACGACGCCCTCCTTCTCGCCCATCTCGCGGGCCTCGCGGGCGAGGGACCGTATCATGTTGTCCCACGCCGAGCTCGACTGGCCGTCTTTCGTAACGCTCCCGGCGGCCACCGCGCGCGGCGAAACGTCCGCGAGGTTGGCCGCGATGTCGGCCTCGAGCTGCGCCCTCGTGGCGTCGCTCCAGTTCCGCGCCCCTCCGTTCTGCGTGAGGTTCGCGGCGTAGGCCTTTTCGTAGGCGTCGTGGAACGCCCAGAACGCGGCGGTGCGCCCGTCGCTTCCGTCGTTGTTCCCCGTGCCCGGGCCGTAGCCCGCGGCCCTGTCGCTGTCGGACGAGCCGGTGTAGCTGATGAAGCCGCGGTCGAGATTCGCGACCGCGCGGGTGTAGTCGTCGAACTTGTTGAACTTGCGGGGGCCGGAGACGGCTCCGACCTCCCCTGCGGCGGCCTCGACCATCGAGTACGCGTCTCCCGCCAGGGCGCGAAGCCCCGGGTTCGACAGGCACTTCGCGTAGTATTCGGCGGCCCGGGACATCAGAGCGACCCTGGTCGCGTCGTCGCGCAGGCCGTTCTTCGCCTCCCACTCGGCGATGCCCTTCTTGAGGAAGAGCCCGGCGTTGGCCATCATGCCGTCGCTCGCGCCGTACAGGTCCTTCAGCCCGCTCGCCCTCGCGATGCCCGTGGCGGCGGAGAGCGACGGGAGGAACGACGTGCGGAACGCGTCCGTGAGCGACTGCTCGGACGCGAAGAGGTCGCGGGCGTTCGTGCCGCGCTGCTTCGCCTGCGACGCGAGGTAGCGGGCGTAGACGGAGCGGAACTGGTCGGTGCCGCCTCCGAACTTCTCCGGCGCGACGCTGTCGAACACGTGGTTCATGATGTCCGTCGCGTTGCGGTCGTTGAGGCCGGTCGAGTACGCGAGGTCGTAGAGGCGCTTCTTCGAGTCGAGAGTCCTGTAGAACACCTGGTACTGGGCCGCCGCCGCGGCGTCGCCCTTCCTCGCGCGCTTCGCGAGGCCGGGCAGCACGGCGCGGAACGGGTCGGTCTCCGCCTCGAACGCGGGATGCTCCGTGCCTCCGTTGAAGGCGGGATTGAACGCGCCGCGGGTGTCGAGCACCGGCCCGGTGGACGGATCGGTGCCGAACAGCCCGAAGCCCGTGGACGCGCCGGGGCGCCTGTCCTCCGAAGGGAATCCGCCGAACTGCTCCTGGTCGAGCCTCATCCAGGCTCCTGAATCGAGCGGGCTCGTCATGCCTGCGCCTCCTCTCCCTGCGCGTCCGCCATGAGATCGGCGAGCGGATCGGGCGCCGGCTCCGCGGAAGCGCCGAGCAGCTTCTTCTGGAACTCCTCGCTGGACTTCACGGGGTCGCCGAGCGCGAGAAACCCGAGGTCGGGGTCGGTCGAGATCGCCGCGCCGTCGTCCCTGCTCGCCCGGAGCCCCGCGTCCGCGACGCTCTTGGCGACGCCGGGGGCGTAGAACCTGGCGACCGCGTTGCCGACGACGAGGTCCCTGCGGGCCTGGTACGGCAGCGCGTCCCATTCCTGGCTGAACGCCTCGAACGCGGCGACGGGATCGGCGCCGGTCTCCTCGAGCTTCCTGCGCCAGCCGTTCGTGCCGAACACGTGCTCGGGCGCGACGAACCCGGCGGGGGCCGAGGCCACTCCGTCGAAGTACCGCGTCCTGAAGTCGTCGCCGTGCTCCGTGAAGAGCTCGCCCGACCTCACGAGAGGGTAGAAGGGCCAATCTCCGTTCATCTGAAGAGCCCTCCCTTGACCCTCTTCCTGAATTTGCCGACAGCATCGAGGGTCTTTTCGGCGGACGTCTTGGTCGCTTCGATTGCCGCCCTGTACTGCCTGTCGAGGGTGCGCTTGAACGCGAGGTCAGCAGCCTTCTTCTGCGCCGGAGTCATCATCGACTTCTTTGCGAGAGTCAAGGTCTGCTGCGCAGGGGTGAGCGCGTCGAACTTGACGGTCTCCTTGGCGGCCCCGCGCACGGCGGGGTTCGAGAGCGCACGGGCGACGGCGCGTGTCGCCGTGCCGGTCGCCTTGCGGCCGATCGCCCGGCCGAGAGCTTGCGTCCCGATCCTGATTCCTGCGCTGGCTCCACCTGTTCCTACCATCGACAACGACGCGAGAACCGCGTCCCTTTCGGCCTTCCGTCCTGCGGGGCTCGCACGTTCCGCCGCCGTCACCGGCAGCATGCCTGGCATGCCGATGCCCATCGCGGGCTTGGACTGGCCGGACGCGTTCCACGCTTCCTTCGCCCGCGCCATCACGCGGTCCAGGAATCCCGGCGCACTTGGCTCCGCGCTCGTCTTGGTCGACTTCAACGGTGGGAGCGCGGTCGTCTTTCCGCTGACGAGATCGGACATCGTAGGTACCGGCGATTCCGCCGAAAGCCCGAACGCCTCGCGGAGCGCCGCCGCCGTCGTTTCGTCCGGTATGCGGTCTGCCGCAGGCTCCGCGGAAGGCTGGGCAGGCTCCGCCGTGGCTACGGCCGACTTGACCTCGGCCTTCACTTCCGGCTTGACTTCCGCCTTCGGCGCGGCCTTCGGCACCGCGGTCGGCTTCGGGGCGGGCGCGGGTTGCGCCGCAGGCACCGCCGGTTGCGCCGCAGGCACCGCCGGCTGTGCCGCGGCCGGCTTGGCCGCGGGCCTGGGAGTGGCCTTCGGAGCCGCGGCCGGCGTCTGCCCGGCCTGTCCCTGCTGCGCTCTCGAGAGAAGCGCGGCCGAAGCCCTCTGGACCTCCAGACGACCCTGGTCGTTGGTGATCTCGTTCGCCTTGAACCCGAGATCGCGCATGCGCGAAATCACCGTCTGCTCGTCGGCGAGCATCCGGTCCATGCCGCCCTCGCCGTAGTACCGTCCGCCTTCGGCGCGAGACGCGGCGTTGTCGAGGTTGGCCAGCGCCCCGTACGCGGACTGCGTCTGTATGCGGCGCGCGGCTTCCATCACCTGGTCCCTGGACAGCCGGCGTTCGCCCGTCCTCGTGTCCCACACCTGCACGCCGTTCTGCTGGACAAGCTCCGAGGCCTTGAGGTAGCTCTGCGCGTCGCGCATCGCCTGCGCCTGGCGGATCGGGGCCATCTTCTCGTCGAACGCGCCCTGGAGACGCTGGAGCTGGGCGAACTGGTCGGACGTGAGGTTCGCCGCCTGGAGCTTCCCGTTCTTGTCGAACGTGCCCTGCGGCACTCCGTGGCCCGTCGTGAACTGTCCGCCGGAATCCTGCCACCACTTCTCGACGGCGGCGACCGCGTCTGCGTTCTTCGTCGGGTCGAACATCGAGCCCTCGTTGCGGAAGGTCTTCACGACGGGCTTCTTGTCGGCCCCCATGACGAGGGAGCCGTCGGCGTTCTTCACCTCCTCCGTGCGGAGCTGGCCGTTCCTCTGCCCGGCCTTCTCCCACTCCGCCGCGTCGATCGTCGTCTTCGCGCGCTCCGCCCTCCTGGCCTCCTCGCGGGCACGGGCCTCGCGGGCGTCGCGGCGCTGGGTGGCCGCGTTCATGCGGTAGGCGTTCCTCTCGAGATCCGCGCGATGGGCGTCGCGGGCTGCCTTGTCCGCCCTGTACGCGGCGTCGCGGGCGGCCTTGTCCGCCGCCTCCCTGCGCTGCCGGGCCTCGGTGACGTTCATGCCGCGGGTCGTCCAGCCGTTCCCGTAGCCGCGGGTCGCGGTGGCGGAGGAGTCTCCCCCGACCACGCCGTCGCCCGCCTGCACCGTCACGGTCATCGAGCGGTGCTCGGGCGGACGGGGAGGCTGGGCCTTCCGCGTCCTGTCTTCCGTGCGGTCCTCGACGTTGTCGGTGCCCTTCTGGACTGTTCCGTTCGCCACGCTTGCCTCCTTACAGGTTGTCGAGCGCGTCGCACAGCTGGCCAACGGAGCCTTCGTACGGCACGTTCAGGGTGACAGGGCCCTGCTGGAGGCGGTTGCGCTGGTTGGCCCTCGCGAGCCACTCCTGCGCCTGCTTCAGGTACGCCTCCGCGGCGGTGCCCTCGAGGTTCTGGTTCGAGTATTCGTAGAGGATCATCGACTTGATCGGCTCGAGGGACGGGAACGGTATCACGTCCTCGTCGTCGATGAGGTCGGGAGGCTCGAACTGTATTTCCGCGAGGATCTCGTACGGCCCCGGATGCGGAAGGCACGGAAGCCTGTACCGCCTGAACTCGGGGACGTGGAAGCCCGGATGGTACCGGGCGACGAGGCACTCGCTCCTCGCGGGCAGCACCTCGGTCATGTACAGCGAAATGTAGTTGTCGGTAGACGGGTCGAGGACGACGCTGTCTATCGTGCGCACGGGGTGCGCCTTGTCGTATTCGAGCGGAGCGGACTCCGCCTTCGGCATCAGCTTGAACGTGACCCGGTCGCCGTCCATCCCCGTCGCGTGGACGGTGATCGGAGGCTGGAGCGCCGAACCCTTGTAGGTGGCAGCGAGCCACCCGAAGCCGGACGGCTGCATCCACACGGGCGAGGTGCCGAGGTCGGCCACGTCGCCGCCGAACCTCTCGTAGCCGCCGGGCACCATGTCGAGGTCGCCGGGGCCGGACGAGAGAAACTGGAAATCGGGGCCGTGCAGCGTCGTCGGGCGTCCGTTGACGCAGACGCGCACCAGCCCCGTCGCCCCCTGGGGGAGGCTGAACACGGGAGTCGCGGACGTCATGCGCACCACCTGCCGGAGAAACTCGTGCTCGAAGGGGTTCGTGTCGCAGAGGGCGCGGACGGCGATGTTGATCTTCTCGCCTATGTCCTCGGCCTTCGAGTGGCACGACCTCGCAAGCAGCTGCTTGGCCTTTCCGAAAGTGTACTTCATGCCGTCGGTTCCCGTGTCCGGTTGAAGAGAGTCGGCTCCGCCGGGGGAGAAAGCGCCCGGCGGAGCCTTCGTCGGCTACTTGCCGACGAGGACCGTGCCCGTGAGGGTGAGGTCGTGCGACTCGTGCGTGGAGGTGACGTAGTTGTCGGCGATGCCCACGTTGGAGAGCGTGAGGGTCGACAGCGGGGCCACCTTGACGCGCGGCCAGCGGCTCGCGTCGAGCACCACCACGGGGGAGTTGCCCGAGAGCGTGCCTCCGGTGTCCTTGGCCAGCTCGACCTTCGAGCCCAGCTCGAGCGCGAGGTGGGGCGTGGTCTCGAGCGTCAGGTCGATCGGCTTGCCGGCGGGGAGGGTCGTCACCGCGGACGTGCCGGTGAACGCGGAGGACTCGACCTTGGCCACGGCGGCGCTCTGCGAGAGGCCGGTGTAGTCGGGGTTGATGATCCGGTTCTCGGCCTGCGTGAACGCCTTGAACGCCTGGACGTCGCGGGCGTACACGAAGCACGCCGCCTCCTGGGTGTACTTCGTCGGCTTCACGTGCGTGCGCAGGAGGCCGTAGAAGTTGCCCGTCTGGCGGAACGGGTTCGTGAGCTTGTCCTGGATGTTCAGGAAGCCCCACGTTCCGTTGCACGGAGGCTGCGGGCCGAAGTCGGTGCCGTTGCCGATGGACGGGGCCGGGCCTTCGAGCTGGTTGATGAACGTGTCCTTGATGACGACGTTCGCCAGCGCGAGGGGCGCGGTGAAGTACTCGGGGTTCGGAACCGGCACGGAGTAGCCGTTCGTGCCCTTGCGGGTGGGCGAGAGCATCTTCGGGTTCACGACCACGCAGACGTAGACGGCGCGGCCCTGGAGCGAGGTGTCGTCCCCGTCGCGGTAGCCGACGTTGCCGTACTTCTTCGCCTCCGTGGAGGTGTACTCCGAGATGTAGGCGATCGGCTTCATGCGCAGCTGGTTCGTGTCGTTCACGATCGCCCAGCGGCGGTAGACCTTCGCCTTGCTGATGCCGTAGTGCGTGATGAGCGCCTGCGGCTCGGCGCGGCGCCACGCGTCCCACTCGATCGGCGTCGCCCGGATGAGCTTGTCGATGTCGCTGTGGTTGAGCGTGATCGCGAACACGGGAACGTCGCCGTCGTGGCCGACAGCGGCCTCGGGGCAGCGCTGCGCGTACTCGTCCGTCATGCGCTCGAGCATGTCGAAGTTCGGCGGCTCGATCTCGAGGGTCTCGCCCGCGGGACCGGCGTCGATCAGCACGAACGGAGCCTCCATGCCCGTGGACGGGTCGATGACGACGTCCTTCTGGGCGTGGTACTGGCCGTAGCAGTCGAGGCGGGTCGTGGAGTCGAGGAACGCGAACACCTTCTTGTTGGTGAAGGCGCTGCGGTCGTCGACGAGGGCGACCCAGTCGTTGTTCTCCACCACGCCGGAGTTCGTGGCCTTGCCGACGAGCACCGTGCCGGAGGGCACGTTCGTGCCGACGACGGCCTGGAAGGCGTCGCACGCCACGTGCGGGTCGTAGATGAACGCGCGCGAGCCGACGTCCTCGGTGGGCTGGCAGTCGCAGCACATCACGAAGGCGCGGTGCATGAGGCACGCCATGTTGATGTACGTCTCGCGGTTGTAGCTCTCGCGGAGCGCGATCGCCTGGTCGACGCCGACGTCGAGGATCTGCTTGACCTGCTGCGGCGCGTTGGGCACGTTGCGCAGATGGTCGATGTTGATCGAGTCGGAGCCCCAGCCCGCCTCGTAGCCGACGCCCGTCAGCTCCTCGGTCGTGCCCATGACCGTCTCGAACCCGGGAAGGGTCGACGGATGGTTGACGCCGAGCTCGGGGACCGGCATGATGCGGCGCCAGTTGGAGAGGCCCGACTGGTGCAGGAGGCCGCCGCGGAAGATCGTGACCTTCGACTCCCAGCCGTTGAACGGCTTCCAGGACTCGCTCTTGATCATGTTGATCCAGAACTTCGACAGGCGCATCGTCGCGATCTCGTGGATCGTGTTGGCCTGCGTCGCGGCGATCGTGTCGAGCGCCTGCGTCCAGCCTTCGAGCTGTTCGGCGACCGACGCGCCCGCGATGGGGCCGGCGTAGCGGCGCTTCTGGTCGGCGGGGATTCCCTGCACGGCGTAGCGGCCGAGCTGGGTCTCGACCCAACCGGACGACTTGCGCACGGGACCTATCCCGAAGCGAGCCTCGTCGCCCATGCCGGGCAGCAGGAACTTCGCGAACGGGCCGGAGCGGCCGGGAATGGCGGCGGCTCCGTCATTGAAACCTTCGATGCCCGACAGCGCGGCGCGGGCAGAGTCATAACCTGGCAAAGTAGCCATAGTCTTTTTCCTTTTCTTGGAACGTGAACGGTTGCGCGGGAGACACGCGTCTCCTGCATCTCGCGCGGGCTGTCGCGAAAGTAGACCCTTTGTCCGGCCTGTACGTGGCCGGGTGCGCCGCGCGGGCACGCGGAATAGACCCGAGTTCAGGTGCCCCGCGGGGAGGGCGATTTACTCCGTCGGCACCTATGATACCACATCTGCGCCTCGCGCGCAAGCCCCAGAAAGCAAAAAAGTCCGCGCCCACCGCAGAGGGGCTTGCGGCGAGCGCGGACAGGTCCGGTTCCGGCTATGCCCGGGGGACGGCGGGGCCGCCCATGAGCGGCGCGAGGGTCTCCTCGATCCCGCGCAGGGTCTGGTTCTCCAGTCCCTCCGCGGTGGGCGGGGGCGGAGGCGGCGGCTTCGGCGCGGGGGCGGGCGGCGCGGTCCTCATCGGGACGTTGCGGATCCCGCGCATGCGCAGGAGCTCCTCCTCCGCCTGCTGCGCCCTGCCGATCGCGAGCATGAGCGCGCGGTTCATGGCCGGTATGAAGTGCCCGAGGTGCGCGGCGGCCGCCATCTCCTCGTCCGTGGCCGTGGCCATGAACGCGGAGAACGCGTCGTTCGCGGTCTTCACCTCGTCGGCGAAGGCCTCGTCGGTCGTGACGTACGGGCGGAGGTTTGCCGGCAGCTCGGTCGTGTTGCGGCGGACGGCGTTCTCCGCCGCCCTCCGCCTCGCGATCGCGCGCTCGGCGGCGTCCTCCCTCGCGGCGGCGTCGGTGAGCCCGCGCGCCGTCGTCTGCCAGTCCTTCAACGCCTGCTCGCGCTGGGCCGACAGCTCGATGAGCGTGCGCCGCTTCTCGATGAGCGTCCCCTGCGTGTCGATGTCGAGGCCGGAGATGTACTCGCTGAACTGCGCGTCGTCGCCGAGGATGTACTGGCGGATCTTCGCGATCTGCTCCGGGGTGTCGGCCCCCTCGATGGAGTCGTGTATCGCCGTGTCGAGGTTCGCCTCCGCCTGCTGGAGCGGCTGGTCGTACCTCTTGCGGAACTCCACGGAGCCGGAGAGGTCGAGCTTCCCGAGCTTCTCGTTCGCGGCCTTCAGCTGGTCGTCGCGCTCCTTCAGGGCCTTCGCGAGCTCATCGCGCTCCTTCTGGAACTCCTCCTGCTTGCCCGCGAACTCGTCGATCTGGCGCTTCTGCTGGGCGAGGAACTGCCGCAGCTGCTTCTCGCGGTTGCGGGACTCGACCCAGGCGTTGCGCGCCTTCTCGTCCATGTTCTCGGGCTCCGCGATCGGGACGTCCGGCGGGACCTCGACGGGCGGCTGCGCCTCCGCCGGCTGCACCTGCTGGCGCGAGAACATCGAGCGGAGCGTGTCCGCGGACGTCGGCGCGACGGTGAACTCGGGTTCGGGAGGCTGGGCCGGGGGCTGGGCCGGGGGCTGCGCGGGCGGCTGCGCGGGCGGCTGCGCGGGCGCGGGCTGCTCCGGCGGCCTGGGCTGCGCGGGCGGGGGCGGCTCCGACGGCGGCTGCGCCGCGGGAGGCTCCGCCGGCTGCGCGGGCGGCTGCGCGGGCGGCTGCGCGGGGGCGGGCGGTTCCCCGCCTCCCGTGAGCCCGTTCAGGATGTCGCCTATCTGCCCGGCGACCTGGGCGTCGAGCGCGGCGGCGCTCGGTGCGGATTCTGCCATGTCTTATGTCTCCGTGGATTCGGGTTCGCTGGTGGGAGGCGTCTCGTAGGACGCGGTCGGCGTGCCGTCGACGGTGCGCGACATGAGCATGCCCGCCCCGTCGTAGATCGACGGAAACACCTTCGTCGGATCCTCTACGAGGTTCACGACGAGGCGCAGCGCCGACAGGCACCCGAACGCCTTCGCGAGCCCTCCGTGGTCGGACGGTTCGGCGAGCGGCACGGTGTCCGCGAGGGACTTGACCGCGTCGAGGAAGGTCCGCGTCATCGGGGACGCGGCCCACTCCTCGTAGTCCTTGCGCCCGCCGTCGAGGGCGAGGCGCGTGAGGAACCGCTCGAGCCCGCCGGACATGCGCGTACGCATGTCGGCGGTGAGAACCTCGACCAGATGCCTGATCGCGGGATCGGTCACTTCTGCTCCCCTTCGGCTCCGGGTCCCCTCGGCTGGCCGAGATCGGCCTTCGGCGGCTCCTTGGGGGCCTCCGGGGGCTCGGGGTACGCGACCCCGACTTCGCGGCGGTCGAGGTCGGCGAGCACGACCTCCTGCTGCGCGATCGCGACGTCGCAGTCCGCGGCGGCGCGAAGGAACTGCTCCTTCTGCTGGCGGAACTTCGCGATGTCGAGCCTGACGAGCGCGCGGACCTTCTCCGCGTCCTCGTGGCTCACCTTGTCCTTGGCCTCGGGGATGAGTTCGGCCCCGAGGGTGTCTGTCTTCTTCTCTTCCATGTGTCTTTCTCCTTTCACAGCGGGACCACCCCGCCGGACGCTCCGTTGTCCGCGAGATCGGCGGGCTGCGGCGTCTCCCGACCGGTCACGCTTCTGATGGCCCTGCGGCCCTCAAGCCTGTTCTGCGCGGCCTCGCCGGCCCTGATCCGGGCCTCCTGCTCCGCGCTCGCCCTGTTGAGCTCCATGCTCTGCCGGGACTCCGCGTCCCTGCGGGCCATGTCTCCGCGGGCCTGCTCGGACTTCACCAGCGCGTCGTTGCGCGCGGTCTCGAAGGCGATGCGCTGCTTGCCCCTCGCGCTGTCGGCCTCGATCGCGAGGCGCTGGCGACCGATCTCACCCTCCATGCGGAGGCGCTCGAGCGCGACCTGGTGGTCGAGGTCGATCTTGTGCCTGGCGTTCTGCGCGTCGAGGTCCGCCTTGTGGTTGGCCTTCGCGATCTCCGCCTCGTCCGCCGCGCGCTGGAGCTCCTCGAGCTCGCGCTGGCGCTTCTCCTCCTCGGCCTCGCGGACGCGGCGCTGGGTGGCGATGGCGAGGTTGAGGGCCTGCGTCACGTCGCCCATGCCGGTGAGGACCTGGCTCACGCGCTGCGCCTCCTCCTTCGTGTTGGGCTGCACGGAGAAGATGGCGAGATGCTCCTGGATGTGCTGCGAGGTCGCGACGAGGACCCGCATGAGGCGCTCGGGATCCTCGATCTTCGGCGCGAGGTTCCCGTCCGCGCTCTGCTCCATCTGCCCCTGCTCCTCCCACTCGCGCTGGGCCTCGGCGATGCCGTTCTGCACCTGCTCCTGGATCGACTGGAGGACCTGCATGTGGACGTTGATGTGGGCGAGCTGGCGCTGGTCGGGGCCGACGAGGACCGGCTGCCCCGCCTGGAGCGCGTTGTTCTCGAGCGTCGCCACGGACGCGTCGTTGGACGGCCCGTTGTCGCGGGACTCGATGGGGAAGTACCTGTTGGCGAGCTTCGGCCCGAGGCGGAAGCGGATGACGTCGTGCGCCATGCGCTTGCGGCCCGGCTCGTCGGACGTGCCCCCGAACTGGGCGAGGGCGTCGGCGATGAGCTGCGTGAGCCCGTCCATCCCGAGCATCACCTCGCGGCTCACGTCGACCTGGAACGTCTTCAGCGCCTCGCGGAGCGTGGCCTTGTCCACCCCGCGCTTCTCGCACCGCTCCTTGAACTCCTGGACGTGCGGGTACTCGCGGCACACGACGTCGGGACCGGTCGCGATCTTCATGAACCTGCGGAACGTCCCGCGCCACACGAGGCGGTGGAACGCGAGGCGCGAGGTCATGTAGTTGTCGTCGCGCTGCGTCTGCCTGCGCTCGGCGATCTCTGCCTCCGCCTTCGACTGCCTGTCGCCTCCGGCGGCGACCCTCGGCACGGTCGCCCCGAACGCCATGCCGGCGAGCGAGCCCGTGCTCTCCTGGTCGAGCATCTGCACGACGGAGACGGCGCTCTGGAAGTTGGACATCTGGTTCGCGTTCGGCACGGCCTCGAAGTCCTGGCCGATCACGGTGTACGGCCCGACCTCCTGGAGCGAGGTGACCGGCGACGCGCCGGGGCCCTGCTGCCTCACGACGAGGGACATGGCGCGGATGACGCCGTCCACCATCGCGCAGCACACGCGGTCCTTGACGGCGGACTTGGGCGCGACGTCGGACGCTATGCCGCGGGCCGACCGGATGTAGTGCTTCGAGAGGTCCGGGCAGAACCAGAAGAACACGTCGTCCATCGTGTCGTAGGCGTCCTGCTTCTTGTACAGGAACTCCTTGTCGCAGTCGTCGCCGACGAGCTGGTCGTTGGCGGGCACGATGATCTGCGTTATCTTGCGGGGCGCGGCCATCTCGCGCACGAACACGAACAGGACGTGGAACTTGCGGAACTGGTTCGCCTCGAAGTAGTCGTTGCGGCGCATGGTCTCGAGCATGGACTCGAGGACGCCGACGCCGCCGACGGCGGACGTGTCGCTCCTCGTGTCGAAGTCCTCGCGGAACACGCGCACGATCCACTTCTTCATGGCCTCGACGTTCCACCCGGCAGACGCGGCCATGTCCGGGTTGTCGACGACGCGGAACGCCTCCGTCGCGGAAAGCTCCGTGTCGACCATGATGATCTCGTGGTCGGCGGACGCCGTCGGGCCTTCGGGGTCGAACAGCACCTGTCCCCGGCGGAGCGCCTGCGGCACGTAGTCCTCGGGGTCGCGCCACGTGACCGGCCCGCACCCGTAGAGGTCCGCCTCCTTGTTGGCGAGCGCGAGCTGCGGGATGACCCTCCCGTCGAGCCGGATGGCGCGGGAGAACTCCTCCTCGATGACGGTCGTGACGGCCTCGTCCTCCGGCCCGGCGAACTGCGGCACGGGGCTCTCGAGGCTCACGAGGCTGCACGTCTCCGTCGCTATGCGCGCGACCGCGCCGGCCCTCGCGTCGACCGCGTTCGCGAGCGCGCCGAAGTTGAGGTTCGTCCGCCACTTCTGCCCGATCTTCTCGAGCTCCTCCGGCTTGTACGGGCGGTTCTTGTTGTAGATCGCGAGGATGCGCGCGCGGCGCTCCTGGTCCTTGATGTCGTACCTGCGGAAGGTCTCGAAGACCTTGTAGAGGGCGCGGGGGTCGGAGAACCGCTCGCGCGCGGGCCGGGCGCTGTCGCCGTCGGTGTAGTCGTAGCCGTATATCCAGCTCATCTTTCGTTCCTCCAGCAGGTGTCGGGAAGGTCGGGCGGGTCCGGGACCTTGTCGTCCACGGTCGCGAGCGCCATCGCGAACACGGTGAAGCAGTCGCACACGCCGGACTTGCGGTCGGCGGGGACGGGCGGCCTGCGCCCCTCGAACATCTCGTATATCTGCGCGTCCACGCCGCGGCACGGCACGCACGTCGGGTGCGAGCACTTCGGGCAGGAGGCGCACCGCTCGAGCCTGCGCTGCGCGGTCGCGGCGTCCTGCATGCGCGCCCCGAGGCAGATGTCCCTCGTGCGGGTGAGAAGCTCGGAGAGCGTCGGGCCGGACTGCGCCTGCGTCGCGCCTATGCAGAACCCGCGCGGCATGCGCGGGCACATGTGCTCGGCGAGCGCGGTCGCGGGGTCCCTCTGGATTCCCTTCGCCCGGAAATGCCGGGCGAGCGCGTCGACGGCGTCGGCGTACGACGGCGAGTGTATGAACGTCTCGCCGTCCTCCCAGAACCACTCGCCTCCCGGCGGGGCCGACATCGTGCGCGCGAACCTGCTCACTTGCCCTTCTTCCCCTTCTTGCCGCCGGGCTCGTACCCGACGGTCGTGCGGCCCTTGTCGACTCCGGGCATGGCCTTCACCAGCTCGTGCGCGGCCTTCTCCGTCTCCTCCTCGACGACCTTGTGCGCGAGGTCGCCGTCGTCGGGCGTGAGGTCCGGGACGTCGACGACGGACAGCGCCTCGGGCGCCTTCGCCTCGCGGTCCCCGCCGGACGCCTTCGCGAGGAAGTCCGCGAGGTCGAGCGTCGCCACGGTGGGATCGAACCCGCCGTCGAGTATGTACCCTTCGCCGGGGATCTCGACGACGGACAGGGGCTCCTTCGTGTACGGGCACCTCATCCTCTCGTCGGCGTCGGCGATGCCGGCGACGTTCCCTCTCGTGGACGCGCGCCGCATGAGGGCGTCGACCGTGAGCTGCGGGACCCGGAGCGAGAACGCTCCGGGCGCGCTGTAGGTCGCGACGCCTTCGCACACGTGCGCGAAGATCTCGAGTTCCTTGCCGGTGAACCGGTCCTTCAGGCCACGCGCCTCCGGGCACGTGAGCTTTACGTGGATTACGTTTGACATTTCTTCTGTTCCCCTCTCGGCCAATATGATACCACAACTGCGCGGTCCGCGTCAACCGTCCATCTTCACCACCTTGTCGGCGTACACGGGTCCGGCGCATCCCGCGCCGTACAGGAGCGACCCGTCGTCCCCGTACAGGAGCGGGCCGACTATCGCCATGACCGCCGTGTACGTCACCGTCTGCGGCTCGTCCGCGACGGTGACGGACACCGTGAGCGTGGGCTCCTGCGATATGACGTTCCCGCCCTCGTCCCTCCACTCCTGGAACTTGCTCCCGGGGTTCGGGTACGCGGTAGTCGTGAACGTCACGTCGGTGCCAGGCTCCCCGCGCTTCCTGTCCCACGAAGGCGACGTCGCCCCCTTGCCGGGCCCGGTCGTCTCCGTCTTGAACTCGACGTAGGACTCTCCGCCCGACTCCGTCTGGTCGGCCGTCGAGGTCTCCGGCTCGGTCGAGGACGCGAGGATCGCGGTGAGCGTGATCTCCCTGTCCCTGTCGGCGGGCACCGTGATCTCGACGCGCGGGCCCGTGGAGCGCACGACGCCGTCGTTGTCCACCCACTCCACGACCGTGCACCCGGCCTCCGGGAACGCCTCGGAGACGAAGTACACCTCGTCGCCGCGCAGGAGGTACCAGGACCCGCCGGCGTTCGACACGGCGCCGCCGCACGGGCTGTCGTCGGCGATCTTCGCCGTGATCTCGATGTAGACGTATTCCTCTCCGGTCGTCTCCCCGCCGGAGCCGGACGTGCCCGATCCTTCGCCGGAACCGCCTTCGGAGCCGCCCTCCGATCCGGGCGGGGGAGTTCCGCCGGAGCCGCCCCCGGAGCCGCCTTCGGACTCGCCGCCGGACGAGGTCTCCGGCAGCGCCTCGAAGTTCGCCGTCCACGTCCTCTCGATCTCGACGTCCCCGTCGCCGGGCACGCCCGCGGCGGACGCGAGCACGCACGGCGTGAACGAGTCGTCGTCCGAGGGCGACGGGCCCGTCCACCCGACGAACCTGTACCCTTCGTCCGGCGTCGCGACGAGCGGATTCGGGGAGCATATCCGGTCGCCCTCCCGCCCGCACTCCTTCCCTCCGCCGGACACGGAGCCGCCGGCCCCCGCCGACGCCTTGAAGGTGACGCAGACCTTGCGCTTCTCCTTGAGGACGGCGGTGACTTCGACCGTGCGTATCTCCGTGCCCTCGGGGTACTGCATCGACACGGTGGTCGCGGGGTTCGTCGTCCCCGTCAGGGACGCGCCCGCGCCGGAGACGGACCAGCGGTCGAACTTGTAGATCGACGCGCCCGCGTTCATGGACGCGACGAGCAGCTCGGCCTCGTTCGTCCTGTCCTTGCAGTCGCCCGTCTTCGCGAACCACTTCTCCGACGGGGAGACGGACCACTCGCCGGCGTCCGGCGACACGCTTGCGACGAGATGGATGACGGGGCCCGCGAGCTCGAACCTCGCCTCGATCGTCCGCTCCTCCGGGGACTCCTCGGAGTAGCCGGGCTGGAGGACGTGCTCGATGAAGTGGACCGCGTCCTCGGACAGGAGCGTCCCGTTCTCGTACCATCCGGCGAACTTGTAGAGCGGACACGCCGGGGAGCCGGACGCCGCCTTCGGCTTCGCCTCGAGCGAGAGCGTGCGCGTCTGGCCGACGTAGCCGGTGCGCAGGTCCGACGCGCCCCCGCCGACCGTGGCGGTGCCCTTCGTCTCGTCGCATGTCACGGTCACGCGGACCGCGGAGCGCTCCGTCGTGCCCGACCACTCGGGGGGCGGCTCGCCGGACCCGCTCTCGCTCCCGCTCCCGCCGCCCCCGACGGAGCCGGTGAACTCCGGGATGATCGGGGCGTCCGGGTCGGGCTCGAAGTGCGCCGTCCACGTGACCGAGTTCTGGTTCTCGTCGGAGCTGCACGTCAGGCACGCGTTGAAGCTCGCGGACGGTGCGGACCCGCCCTTGTCGCTCGACCATCCGGTGAACCGGTACCCGGCCTTCGGGGTCGCGGAAAGCTGCGTGCAGTACTTGACGCCCTCGACTGCGTCGATCCTGTAGAGCCCGCCGGAGACGTCGCCCATCGCCGGGTTCCCGGCGACGGCGGAGATCTGCACGACGTACGGCTTGTTCGACAGGAGGACGGCCTGCACGGTCACGTCCCTGTCGGTCCCGCCCGGCCCGTACTCGACGCGCACTATCGCCGTCGGGTTGTTCGGGTCGCTGATCGTGGCGTACTCGCTCCCGCTCGTTATCTCCCAGTGGTCGAACCGGTACTGCTCCGTGGGGTCGGACGGTTCCTCGCCCTGCGCCCACGCGAACACCTGGAAGTCCTCGACCGTGTTGTCGCCGTTCTTGTACCGGCGCTCGCGGTCGGACGGGGACACCCGCCAGTAGGACACGGACGGAGACATCTCCGCCTTGACGCTCACGGACGGCGCGATCTGCTCGAACACCGCCGTGTAATTGTATGTGGTCGGGCTGGCCGCCGTCGTGCCCGCCTGATAGCGGAACTGCGGAAAGATGTTCTCGTCAGTCCCGACGGTCGCCCCATTACGCGTCCATTTGACGAACCTGAACTTCAGGGGATCGAGGGGCTTCGCGGACAGACCGAACGTGGCCATCTCGCCGACACGACCTTGGCGCAGCCCTCCGCCGGCGACAACACCCATCCCCGAGGGGGAGGCCGACACGTTTACCTGAATCCACGAAGGGTCGGGCACGCTCTCCGTCTGGCTGCCGCCCC
>Ga0265299_10000386_pt1 | contig 55746 bp, 50 predicted proteins | sample AusTroGonzalo_MG_4_FD_193485 | JGI IMG/M metagenome (GOLD analysis project Ga0265299, IMG submission 193485) | Bovine rumen microbial communities from tropical cattle in Woodstock, Queensland, Australia - Gonzalo_02 | ecosystem: Host-associated > Mammals > Digestive system > Stomach > Rumen ...
TCTCGAATGATGTGTTCTTCTTACCATCGTACATGAGATGGTTTACGAACTTGGTCACTGCAACGTCGCCGAATACGGGATCCGGAAGGATGACGTGCTTTCTCGGTTTTGCTTTTCTCATTTTAAACTCGTTGTTTTGTTCGGGTTGTCATTTTGATTCTTCAACGTCCACGCTTGGACATTTACTCAACCTCACTCTAACCAAAACTTGTTATTGATTACTTCTTAGCTGCTTTAGGACGTTTAGCACCATACTTGGAACGTCTCTGAAGACGACCGTTAACGCCGGCGGTATCAAGTGTACCGCGGATGATGTGATAACGTACACCAGGGAGATCCTTTACACGACCGCCGCGTACAAGCACGATTGAGTGCTCCTGCAGGTTGTGACCCTCACCCGGGATGTAGGAGTTAACCTCCTTCTGGTTGGTAAGACGAACACGGGCAACCTTTCTCATGGCTGAGTTAGGCTTCTTAGGTGTTGTTGTGTAAACTCTCACGCAAACGCCTCTTCTCTGGGGGCAGGAATCAAGGGCCGGAGACTTACTCTTGTCCTCCAGAACCTGACGTCCTTTGCGTACTAACTGCTGAATTGTTGGCATGTTTGTTTGTTTTTAATATTATATATTTAAATAGTAATTCCAGAATTTTTGGCGTGCAAAGATACGGCTAATATTTGATAACACAAGGGAAAGTGCTTGATTTTTGGGCATTTTGTGCCAATTTTTATAAAATAAAAGGCGGACGTCCATAAAAACGCCCGCCGAATATGCTAAAAATAACCTACCAAGGAGTCTGTCAGGCCTCGCCGTGGAAGTCCGAAACCGGAGGCATATATGTACCCCTCTGACCCTTCATTTCAATCGCTCCAAAGGCTTTCTCATACTTGGCCACATTATCCTGGAGCGCCATCAAAAGACGCTTGGCATGCTCTGGTGACATTATGACACGGGACTTGACCTGAGCCTTGGCCATGCCAGGCAAAATGCTGATAAAATCCATTACAAATTCTGATGACGAGTGAGTTATCATGGCGAGGTTTGAATACACACCCTGAGCCATCTCCTCCTTAAGCTCTATCTGAAGCTGTTTCTGTCCGTTCCCGTTCTGTTCCATTTGATTTCCGATTATTAATTGTGCGAAGATAGCACTAATTATCATGAAACGCAAGCCGCAAGCCATGATTGTGGGGATCAGCATGGAAAACAGAATGCGCACAAGTTCCCATAGCAATGATAAATTGGTAATTTTTATTTACACGCAAAATATATTATCCAAAATCAGCCATTAAACTTTATAAAACATATTTAGTCAAAGTTGGCAGAAAAGAGTTGCCACAAAATAGAGACAACGCAAGGAAAAAAAGAAGCCAACTCCTTTTTTCTTATCATGACATACGTTATATTTGTCACTCTTAAAAACCGACCAACATTAAAAACAACATTAATATTTATGAGCAATTACAGAGAGACAGGCAGCAAAGCCTACCTTTACGGAATCTGCGCCGTAGCCGTCATAGGCGGTCTGTTGTTCGGATATGACACAGCTGTCATATCAGGAGCAGAGCAGGCTCTGCAGAAGTTTTTTGCAAGCGGACTGGGAGATTTTTACACAACAAGCCTCCACGGATTTGTGGTCTCATCAGCCCTTATCGGATGTATCATAGGCGGTCTGATTTCAGGCTTCATGGCCACCAGACTGGGACGTAGAAACGCCCTTATCCTGGCCTCAGTGTTCTTCTTCCTCTCCGCACTGGGCAGCTACATGCCTGAGTTCCTTTTCCGTCCCAACTTTGAGTTCTACCAGCCCGGCGAGGCCACCAAAGGACTTATGTGGGCATTCATCCTTTACCGCATTCTTGGAGGTGTAGGCGTTGGTATGGCATCGGCCATCTGTCCCATGTACATTGCCGAGGTTGCTCCCGCACAGATACGCGGAACACTTGTTTCATGCAACCAGTTTGCCATCATATTCGGTCAGTTGGTAGTATATGCAATCAACACCCTGATCCGCAGCGGACTGGCCGATACGCCCGAGCTTATTCAGACTGCAATGGTCAACATCGGCTGGCGTAAGATGTTTGTAAGCGAGGCTTTCCCGGCAGGTTCATTCGGTCTGCTGCTTCTGTTGGTGCCCAAGACACCGCGTTACCTTGTTATGCGCGGCAACACACAGAAAGCCATGGACGTTCTTACCCGCATCAACGGCGAGGGACGCGCCCAGGAGATTCTGCAGGAGATCAAGGATACACTGGTAGAGAAGAAGGAAAACATTCTCTCTTACGGTCTGTTGGTTATTATTGTAGGTGTGCTGCTCTCATTCTTCCAGCAGGCGGTAGGAATCAATGTGGTGCTCTACTACGCTCCGCGCATATTCCAGAACATGGGTTCAAGCGGTGACGCAGCCATGCTGCAGACCGTTGTAATGGGTGTAGTCAATATCCTGTTCACCGTTGTGGCTATCCTTACCGTTGACAAGTGGGGACGCAAGCCACTGCTCATTATAGGTTCAATAGGTATGGCTATCGGCATGATTGCGCTGAGCATCCTTTCGTTCTGCAACGTGATAGGTGTAGCCGCATTGGTATTCATCATCATTTACACCGCCTCATTCATGATGTCATGGGGCCCCATCTGCTGGGTTCTCATCTCTGAGATATTCCCCAACACCATCCGCGGCAATGCAGTTGCAATAGCAGTTGCAGCACAGTGGATTTCAAACTACGCAATATCATCAACATTCCCGTCACTTTGCGAGTGGAGCATAGGCGGCACATATCTTATCTACGCCGGATTCTCAGTTCTGTCAGCACTCTTTGTACTGAAGATGGTTCCTGAGACCAAGGGTAAGACTCTGGAGGAGATGAGTGCTCTGTGGCGTGGCATGATGAAGAAGTAAATTGAGAATTGAGAATTGAAAATTGAGACTAAAAAATCCTTGCGAGTTCATCGCAAGGATTTTTTTTACGCAGGTGCTGCGCAATTCTCAATTCTCAATTCTCAATTCACTTAACCACACCCTGCTTGATCAGGTACTCAGCAATCTGAACAGCATTCAGAGCTGCACCCTTGCGGATCTGGTCACCTACAATCCAAAAGCACATAACGTTGGGATTAGCAATGTCCTTGCGGATACGGCCCACGTAAACGGGATCGGTACCTGACAGGAAGAGAGGCATAGGATACTCCTTCTTGGCGGGATCATCCATCAGGACAAGGCCCTCGCCGTTCTTGACAGCCTCACGGAAAGCCTCTACAGATACAGGCTCCTCGGTCTCAGCCCAGATGGCCTCTGAGTGGCAACGCAGTGCAGGCACGCGCACGCATGTGGCGCTGCACTTGATATCGTTGTGGAACATCTTGCGGGTCTCATAGAACATTTTCTCCTCCTCCTTGGTATAACCGCTCTCCTTGAACACGTCAATGTGAGGAATGAGGTTATAGGCAAGCTGATAAGCGAACTTATTCACCGTAACCTTCTCACCGGCCAGAGCCTGACGATACTGCTGTTCCAGCTCAGCCATGGCAGCTGCACCGGCACCGCTGGCAGCCTGATAGGTTGAAACCTGTACGTTCTTGACGGGCGACAGATCATTAAGGGCCTTAAGTGCAACAATCATCATGATGGTTGAGCAGTTAGGATTGGCAATGATGCCCTTGGGACGAACCAGTGCATCCTCCGGATTAACCTCGGGTACCACCAGAGGAACCTGGGGATCCATGCGGAATGCGCTTGAATTGTCAATCATTATTGCACCGTACTTGGTGATGGTCTCGGCAAACTCCTCGGATGTGCCGCCACCGGCTGAAACGAATGCAATATCTATTCCCTTGAAATCATCGTTATGCTGAAGAAGCTTGACCTGGATCTTCTTACCGCCATAGGTGTAATAAGATCCGGCACTACGGGATGACCCGAACAAAACCAACTCATCGAGCGGGAATTTACGCTCTTCCAGCACACGCAGGAACTCCTGTCCTACGGCTCCGCTGGCTCCAACAATTGCTACTCGCATAGGGATATTCTGTTATAGTTTAAATAATTTGGGCGCAAAATTAGTGTTTCCTAAGCAAATAGAGTGTTCATAAAGTATAAAATCTCAAAACAATAACTCAAATTCAACGGGAAGCGTATATTTTTGCAACACAAACAGCCCCGACACGAGGTTTGCAGAAACAACAACAAAACGGAAAGATGATAGAACTTGAGAACATAACACGCAGCTTCGGCTCACTTCAGGTGCTCAAAGGAGTAAGCCTCAAGGTTGAAAAAGGCGAGGTGATAAGTATTACCGGCCCAAGCGGAGCCGGCAAGACGACCCTGCTCCAGATAATGGGTTCACTCGACAAGCCCGATGCGGGCCGCGTACTCTATAACGGACAAGACATAACCCGCATGGACGAGAAAGAACTGTCAGCATTCCGAAACAGGCATATAGGATTTGTATTCCAGTTCCATCAGCTGCTGCCGGAATTCACGGCCCTTGAAAACATAACTATTCCGATGCTCATAGCCGGAACAGGCATGCGTCAGGCTACAGCAAGAGGCAAAGAACTGCTTGAACTGCTTGGATTGGAAGACAGAGCTGACCATAAGCCCTCAGAGTTGTCCGGCGGCGAGAAACAACGTATAGCCGTGGCACGCGCACTGGCCAACCAGCCGGATGTCATACTGGCAGACGAGCCGTCCGGCAGCCTTGACACCAAAAACAAGGAAGAGCTGCACAACCTTTTCTTCAATCTGAGAGACCAGCTGGGACAAACTTTTGTAATAGTAACACACGACGAGTCTCTGGCAGCCATGACAGACCGCACAATTCACCTGCTGGACGGAGCAATCAGGCCCTAAAAGGAATCACCACTTACGGAACCGAAGCACTGTCTTCTTTCCCGAAAGGATCATTCGTTTACGGTCAGGAAACTCCAGTTTAAATGTAGAAACGATACTGTCCAGACCGCACTCCTGCAGCTTGTCCACGATGGCAGGATTGTTGTACACGGAATAATCAAGTCTGATTGAATCATCGAACTCGGTCGTTATACCATGCTGCTGTGAAAGTCCGGAATACTCAATAAGAACTATGTGACGGGCAAAACCGAACATTATATTGTCCACATCCTTATACTCACAGGAATCACCATTGAAATCGGTTCCATCCTTGTATTCTATCCTGTCCAAACGCCAGTAGAAATCCAGATCATCATTTGGAAACGCGTGTTCCATACAACCAGTGCATAAGGCTAAAACCAGCAGTGTAAACACTGACAAAACAGTTGTGTATATCTTCTTGTTCATAGCACTTTCCAGAGTTTTGCAATTGTAAGCATTATACCCTTGTTGTTTCCCAGCAAGTCTCCACTGTCAAAATCAATTGCACCTGACAGCGAGAACTTCCAACCATATGTTCCGCCTGTCAGATACGAACACTCAAGCATAAGCGACGTGACACGTTCCACTTCATCAAGCGGAGAGCCGTAACAGCCCCAATGAAGGGTTGTCGTGGCCAGCACACGATAATCAATATTGTCAGTAATTCCGCCGTCAACGCCCAGATGAAACATTTGCACGCGGTCACTGCGGAAGCTGTTGCCGCTTTCATTGTAAGCCGGTGATATGAGCACCGGGTTGCCGATAGCATAGCCATGGTGCGAATAAGAGGTATAGATGCCATGGTTATACATACCGTCACGACCATCCACCTCCTCAATCACATACATGCCGTCAGTGTTACAGGCGGCACTGTGGCATATAGGACCGCACAGCCCGCGGGTATTCATAAACTCAAACACCGCATTGCGGAAGAAACGGATATTGTCCGGAGCATTTACCTCTATACCGAACAGGCCGTCAAACCAGTTGCGGCGAAACCCGAAGAATATAAAATCCTTTTGGCCCTGAGTATTGTACTTGTATTCTATACCCAGCATTGACGAGTGATCCTCATAGAAATGCTCATAATAGGCACCGATACGCCAGTCCTTGAGATCATAATCAAGACCGATATGCCAACTGCCCAGATTATCGCCGTCCTCATCACCCTGCTCCTCTATGTGATGAAAAGGAAAGAGTACGGTCCAGTATGCGGAAGCATCGGACGGAAGGCTTTTATCCGTACCGCCTATATGGTTCACTCCGCCAAACATATTGTTCATCTCCAGCCCCAGCGTAAACTGCAGAGGGAAACGTTCCTTATCACCGACTCTGACAAAAGCCGATTTGCTGTGAAAGAGAATCCCGTCAACATAATGACCTACAGAATGAACCTGACGCCACTGGTCATCAGTAAGACGTCCATATCCTATATGTCCCTTTACGGAGAACCACCCACCCAGTATGGGAACACGTACATAATCAGGTATTCCGGCACGGACCTCGGGCACAGGCTGACTGTTGCCGGACCACGTAAGGGCACCGCTACTCAAGGTGTGGTTCCTGTCGCCCCAGCGTTCTTTCATTCCCACAGACATGCCCAGCCATTTGTAATCAAGGTCAGCATAGAGCTGATGCACAAAACCGCTCTTTTCAAGACCTGCGCCTGCACCAAGATCCAAGCCGTACCCGAAATCAAAACCACTGGGAAACTGAATCCGGCCCAAAGCCGCCATATGCATGTAACCGTTATTGTTTTTTACCGACGGAAGACCCTGACGGTTGGACGTATGCCAGAACGGGGCATGATCCCCCATACCGGCAATGCCGGCAGTCTCAAATCCACAGACAAGATCATGTACCGATCCTGGCCGGGCCTGCAGGCCGACTGGCAGCAACGACAGAGCAAAAAAGGGAATTATATGACTTATTCTCATCTTAATACCGTTGTATTATACCGCACAAAGGTAATAAAAAAGAGCGGCAAGCTTATGGCTGCCGCTCTTTAGACTTTTATCGTGACAAGAATCAGGCGTTAGCTCTCTTTTCACGGATACGAGCCTTCTTACCGGTAAGATCACGCAGATAGTAAAGCTTAGCGCGACGTACCTTACCAATCTTATTGACTTCAATGCTGTCGATAGCGGGTGAACTGATAGGGAAGATACGCTCAACACCTACAGTACCAGACATCTTGCGAACAGTGAAACGACGGTTGTCACCGTGGCCGCTGATCTTGATGACTACACCGCGATACAGCTGGATACGCTCCTTGTTACCTTCAACAATACGATAAGCTACAGTTACGGTGTCACCTGACTTGAATGAAGGGAACTTACCCTCATTGCCTGTAGCAAAAGCCTCTTCTGCAATTTTGATTAAATCCATCTTTACAAAAATTGTAGTTTTCCTTAAGCCTTTAAGCGACATACCAAGTTACTCTTCCTTGACAGCGATCGCATAAAGCGGCGCAAAGATAGTATCTTTTTCTTTCCGGGCAAAATTATTTTACCCAAAATCAAACTATTCAAAGTAAAGGGTGAACACAATCATACGGCTGTTCACCTGAGACAGGGAATTGGAGTATTTAAGGAGTGAAGGATCCTTAAGGTCAGTACGGTTACGCTGCAGAATGTCACTCAGGCCAAAGCAGAACTTGACCTCCGGTATCATCTTAAAGAACGGATAGTACAGATCTATACCCATGCCCACCTCCAGCATGGCATCGGCCGGCTTTACCAGCAGTTCCTTGCCTTTCTTTACGGTAAGGTCAACCGTAGGAGCCACACCTGCCACCACGTACGGACGATAGTTGTTGAACCTCATGGCACTGACCTTGAGGTCTATCGGAACGGACAGCAGCGTTGATTTTAGATACTGCTCAGCTACCCTACCCGTTTTCTGTTCCTTGAAAACCACCTTCTTGTCACCAAAATGCATGGTGGGTATTATCCTTACCGATAGCCAGTCATTAGCCTTGAGTTCGCCAAGAATACCCACACTGAAGCCGGGAGTGTATTCGGGGACATCGGCATACCAATATTCAGGTATTCCGTTTTCATTTATATACGGAAGACCCTTGTTGGCAATTGAAAGGTCCTGCATGTTAAAGCCCACCAGGAATCCGTAATGCCACACCCTGTCATCAAGGAACGGGCGGTTCTGGATCTTGCGTTCCTGCGCATGGACTGGACCGGTTCCTGCCACAGGAGCCAGCAGCGCTGCCGCCAGAAACACAAGCACGGCTATGTATCGGTTTTTAGTCATCCTCAATAAAACGTTCAAAAGCGGGAGTTATTGTAAAAAACCTGCACCCATTTGGTAGAGTACTCAAAAGTATGTACTTTTGCGGCAAACAAACCAAAAAACAAAGACAATTATGGCATACGTAATCAGTGACGACTGCATCGCTTGCGGAACCTGCATCGATGAGTGCCCGTCAGAGGCTATCTCAGAGGGCGATAAGTACTCAATCAATCCTGATCTGTGCGTGGACTGCGGCACATGCGCCGGTGTCTGCCCGTCAGAGGCTATCCACCCGGGAGAATAATCCTGAATGAGAGAGAAACAGAGCGGGGGTCCCATCAGGATCCCCGCTTTTATTATACAAAAAAGGTGCCCGTTCATACGGACACCTTTGTTTTTTTACTTAAGATTGGCAAGAGCCTCCTTGATACGACGGAAGGCCTCAATGATCTTATCCTCACTTGTAGCGTAACTAAAACGTATGCACTCAGGTGAACCGAATGCCGTACCGCCTACGGTAGCCACATGACCTACCTCCAGAAGATACATTGCCAGATCCTCTGCGCTGTTTATCACCTTGTCACCATAACGCTTTCCAAAGTAAGAATCGCACTTGGGGAAGAGATAGAAAGCACCCTGCGGATTGTTCACCTCAAAGCCAGGAATCTCCTTGGCCAAAGACACAATCAGATCACGACGCTTCTGGAACACCTGACGCATCTTCTCTACATCATCCTGAGGACCGTCAAAAGCTACCTGAGCAGCCTTCTGAGCCACCGAGCATGTTCCGCTGGTGTACTGGCCCTGCAGCTTGTTGCAAGCCTTTACTAGCCACTCCGGACCGGCCATGAAGCCGATACGCCATCCGGTCATGGCATAAGCCTTTGAGACGCCGTTGATGACAGCAATACGATCTTTGTCAACGAACTGAGCCAGACTCTGATGTCCGCCAATAAAGTTGATGTGCTCATAAATCTCATCGGAAACAATGAACACGTCCGGATACTTGTTGAGAACCTTGCCTATTGATTCGAGCTCCTGCCTGGTGTAAACCGAGCCGGTAGGATTGGAGGGTGAGCATATCATGATAGCCTTGGTCTTGGGAGTAATGGCAGCCTCAATCTGTGCAGCCGAAACCTTGAAATCCTGATCAATGCCTGCCTTGATAACTACAGGAACGCCTCCGGCCAGTTTAACCATCTCAGGGTAACTTACCCAACAAGGTGAAGGCAACAGCACCTCATCACCGGGATTGATGATGGCCATGATGACATTGCAGAGAGACTGCTTGGCACCTGTGGAAACAAGAATCTCAGCGGGTGCATAATCAAGGTTATTCTCACGTTTGAGCTTGTCGCTGCAAGCCTTGCGCAGCCACATGTAACCCGGAACGGGAGAATACTTTGAGTAGTTCTGCTCTACAGCCTCAACAGCAGCCTTCTTGACGTAATCAGGTGTATTGAAGTCGGGCTCACCCACACTCATGTTAACCACATCGACACCCTGTGCCGACAGTTCATTACTCTTTTGCAGCATGGCGAAAGTGGCCGAAGCTGCGAGTCTGTTGACTCGATCTGAAATCTGTCCCATTATTCAGTTGATTTGTTGTTTGTCATATACTCAATAAGATTGTCAGCCACCTGTGACGTCTTGACCATCTGCCGTTTAAGCTTACGGACAAAAAGCCAGGCTCTGAACTCAAAAAGAAGCCCCAACGGGAACACCACACCCGCCATACGGTTGGCCCAATCCTTTTTGAAAGGAGGCTCAATACCGTAACACGGCAATATAGGCATTCCGTTCAGCATATCCAGTTCCACACGGTCGCGGCTGTTTCCCAGTTCCGCAACCAGTTTCTCTATCTTAACGTTTAGTTCCGTCAGTTGTGATGACTGGACCGACCCAAAGAACAGCTTGCCGTAAGAAGGCACTGAATTAAGCAGTGCGGAGCGTTCCAGTTCACAGCTCAGTTCCTTGATCCCGGCAAGTTCACTCACACACAAGTCTCTGTCCGGATCCTCAATCACAACATCCTTACGGACAATGTTGCGTCCACGCCTGGTGCCGAACCAGTACCTGAAAAACTCGGCTACTACATCAAGCTGGAACAGAGTGGAGTCACCATTGGCTTTTACAGTAAAGAATACGCTCAACGGAGAGAGCACCATCATGCTGAACCAGCAGCCCACAATACTCCATTCGCCCTCGCGGTACATCTTTTCGCCCGCGACGGATGTGATATAGAACAGTATGAAGGTAAAGACCGAGATTATTACCGGAACACCCAGGCCTCCCTTCCTTATAATTGCGCCTAATGGGGCTCCGATAAAGAAGAACACCAGTATGGACAGGGCATTGATTATCTTTTTCATCCACTCTATCCAATGCCTGCGCATCTTTTTGTCACCATAGAACATATTGGTACCCTTGATGGCAAGCTCAGTTGCCTGAGTCTGTATCTTGGAACGCATATTGCCCCTTATGTCAACCTGACGGTTACGGCTAGAGACAGCAAAAACGCTGTCTGCATTTATCATTCCTGATGCAAGATTGGAATAAGCCACCGAGTCTGACTTCTGCATACGGAACGTGGAAAGAGCCGACACACGGTACTCGGCCAGATTACCCGCACCAATGCTGTCCTGATCCATCGATATGGAGTCAATAGTGGCCTTGATTTCATTCATATTCTTGCTCATGGCCTGCGAGCTGACCAGGCCCTCGGGCGCCTGAACCATATCGGAATTGAATTCCAGAAGTATGTGCTTCTCGCGGAATCCCTCACGGCCGTACGGCTGTCCGCTGCGGTCAACATCATTCTGCTGTCCGAACTGCTCACCGCTCAGCAGATGAAGGTACAGATGCTGCTTATCGGCCGTAGTCTCAAGGCTAGCTGAGTCTGAAACGATTATCCTGAGCTGCTCATACCCGTCACGATGGTCATAGATGGTGACGTCATACATCATGCCTGTATTGAAATCCTTATGCTTGACAAACATGTTGAATCCCTCAATATTGGTGTAGAACACTCCTTCCGGAATTTCCAGTTCAGGGTTTTTCTTTGTTATGGTGAATATGAGCGAATAGAGGTTCTTTGCCGCATGAGGCACGGTCACATTCTGAAAGTAGAACGATACACCCGCCAGAAATATTGAAAAGACCATAACCGGGCGCATTATCCTTAAAAGCGGAATGCCTGCCGTTTTCATGGCAAGCAGTTCAAGACGCTCGCCAAAATTTCCGAATGTTATGAGTGAAGCCATCAACACCGCCAAAGGCAGCGCCTGCGGAACCAGAGTAAGAGCGAACACATAAAAGAACTGGACCAGCATGGAGAACGAAAGGCCTTTGCCCACGATATCCTCGGCATATCGCCAAAGGACATTCATAAGGAGCACAAAAAGGCATATGGCAAATGCCGCCACGAAAAGCAGCAAAAAGCTTTTAAGAATAAAGATATCAAGCCTTTTTGGTCTCATTCAAACGTGCAAAAATTTCCAAACTGCAAAGGTAAGACAATTAGGAAACTTGTGCAAAAAATCAGGCCTGATTTATAGGCCACAGCGCTTCAATGCATCCATTGAAGAATCCCACAGACTACGGACATCATCCTCATCTTCAGAGTCTGCAAAGTCAGTGATTTCAAGAGAATAGTTTGAAGTCAGTTCATTCTTGAGAATGCGCATTTCAAAATATGTTCCGGGTTCCTCATCAAGCCAATGAAAACGGACATAGGTATTCTGACGACAGTTTATGAGTTCGGCCACGCGTGACTCATTCTTACCCCATATAAAACTGAAATTCTTTCCGTCTGCAGTAACATCATCCGCAAACCATGAGGTCAGTCCGGGAGCGGTAGCTATTGCATCCCAAATCATAGATACTGACTGTGAGCTTAACACGTATTCAAGAACCACCTTGTTCTTGGTTGGTATATTCTTATCTGTAGCCATAGCATTATGTTTTTGGTAGCGGTACCGGACTCACATCCTGGCTCCACCCTGGTTTAATTGCAAAGAAATATTAAAATCGTTTAATTTCCAAATGAATAAGGAACAAATTTCCAATAAAAATATAGCACCAAAGTGTTGCAAATGTCAAAAATGAGCATTACCTTTGCACCCGCTTATCAAGCGATGGCGGGATAGCTCAGCTGGTTAGAGCGCATGATTCATAATCATGAGGTCCCCGGTTCAATCCCGGGTCCCGCTACGAAAAAGGAGGTCGTAAGGCCTCCTTTTTTCGTAGACGGAACCACGGGATTGAACCGGAAAAAGGAGCGGCTGCCACTCCTTTTTCTTACCTTATTTTAATTCACTCCGTGAATGGGCGGCCTCCGGCCGCTCTCGCTCGCATACTCGCTTCGCCCAATACGCTTACACCTGCGTACGCAACAGCCAATAGCCAACAGCCAAAGTCCCATCATTTATAAATAATTAAGGTGAGGGTATTGGGAAAAAGTGTAAATTTGCGGCGCTTTTGCTAAGTGGAGATTACAATTTAATATATATCGCTATGGAATTAATGGAGCAGATTATTGCGCGGGCTAAGGAGAACAAGCAGCGCATTGTGTTGCCCGAGGGTACCGAGGAACGTACTCTTAAGGCAGCCGACAAGGTCCTGGCCGACGGTGTGGCTGACCTGATTATATTGGGTAACAAATCTGAGATTGAGGGACTTGCCGCACAGTGGGGACTCAAGAACATCTCAAAGGCCACTATCATTGACCCCGAGAACAACCCCAAGAAAGACTTCTATGCAAACCTGCTGTTTGAGCTGCGCAAGAACAAAGGCATGACCATTGAAGAGGCTCAGAAGAAGGTGCTTGATCCGCTCTACCTGGGCTGCCTCATCATCAAGAACGGTGATGCTGACGGTCAGCTGGCCGGCGCACGCAACACCACAGGCAATGTTCTGCGTCCTGCACTCCAGATAATCAAGACAGCGCCCGGCATATCAGTGGTATCGGGCGCATTCATCATGCTCACCAAGACCCCGCAGTACGGCGAGAACGGCATCATGGTATTTGCCGATTGCGCCGTAACTCCCGTTCCCGATGCAGCACAGTTGGCACAGATTGCCGTAGCATCAGCCGGAACAGCTACAGCAGTAGCAGGATTTGCCGAGCCCCGCGTAGCAATGCTGAGTTTCTCAACCAAGGGTTCAGCCAAGCATGAGGTTGTTGACAAGGTTACAACCGCTCTCCAGATGGCCAAGGAGCTGGCACCCGACCTCAAGATTGACGGTGAACTCCAGGCTGATGCCGCAATTGTTCCTTCTGTAGGTGCAAGCAAGGCACCCGGATCAGAGATTGCAGGTAAGGCCAACGTGCTGGTATTCCCCAACCTGGAGGTTGGCAACATTGCCTACAAGCTGGTTCAGCGCATAGGTAACGCCGAGGCCATAGGCCCTATCCTTCAGGGTATAGCACGTCCCGTGAACGACCTTTCACGCGGCTGCTCAGTTGATGATGTTTACAAGATGATCGCTGTCACCGCCAACCAGGCTATGGCAGCCAAAAAAGCATAAGCACGATGAAGATTCTGGTACTTAACTGCGGCAGCTCGTCAATCAAGTACAAGCTGTTTGACATGGACAAGAACGATGTCATAGCACAGGGCGGAATTGAGAAGATTGGCATGAAGGGCTCTTTCCTCAAGCTGACCGATGCCAATGGCGAGAAGGTTATCATTGAGAAAGAGATTCCTGAGCACACATGCGGCGTAAAGTTCATATTTGAGGTACTTACCACCGGCAAGTATGCCGTGCTCAAGTCACTTAACGAGCTCAATGCAGTAGGCCACCGCATGGTGCACGGAGGCGAGAAGTTCAACAAGAGCGTACTGCTTACCCCCGAGGTGCTGGAGGCATTCGCAGCCTGCAATGACCTGGCTCCCCTGCACAACCCCGCCAACCTCAAGGGCGTGAACGCCGTAAGCGAGCTGCTGCCCAACATACCTCAGGTAGGTGTGTTTGACACAGCTTTCCATCAGACCATGCCTGACTACGCATATCTGTACGCAATTCCCTACGAGCTCTATCAGAAGTATGGCGTTCGCCGCTACGGATTCCACGGAACATCACACCGTTTTGTGTCGGGCGAGATATTCAAATACCTGAATATGCCTGTTGAGGACTCAAAGGTCATCACCTGCCACATAGGCAACGGCGGTTCAATCACTGCAGTCAAGGATGGCAAGAGCGTTGACACCACAATGGGTCTGACCCCGCTTGAGGGCATCATGATGGGTACCCGCAGCGGTGACATTGACGGCGGCGCTGTTACATTCCTCATGGAGAAGGAGGGTCTGGACAGCACCGGCATGTCAAACCTGCTGAACAAGAAATCAGGTCTGCTGGGAATATCAGGCGTATCATCCGATATGCGTGAGGTTACAGCATCAATGGAGGCCGGCAACGAGCGCGCAGCCCTGGCCAAGAAGATGTACGCTTACCGCATCAAGAAATATATAGGCGCATTCGCTGCAGCCATGGGCGGTGTGGATGTAATCATCTTTACAGGCGGCGTTGGAGAGAACCGTCATGAGGTTCGTGAGGCCGTATGCGAGAACATGGAGTTCCTGGGCATCAAGCTTGACAAGGAGCAGAACGCCAAGATCATGTTCGGCAAGGACGGAATAATCTCTACTCCCGATTCAAAGGTCAAGGTAGTTGTACTGCCCACCGATGAGGAACTTATGATTGCAAACGATACCCTTGCACTTATAAAGTAAGGATCAGTATTTGAGATAAAAAAAGCTGCCCGCGGGCAGCTTTTTTTATGGTTTGGTGTCCCCTTCCAGGTAATTCTCCATGACCAGACTCTTGCCATCAAATACCACGTAGGTGAAATGGGTTATCCAGTCGCCCAAGATGAGCAGACGACTGGAATGGCTGAGCATGAGGTCAAGCTCAATGTGACGGTGGCCGAATATGAAGTAGTTTATGTCAGGATGCTTCTTTAGGTAATCCTTGGCGTATAGTACCTGAAACTCCCTGTCCTCACCCAGGTACCGGTCAACGCCGTTCAGACGGTGTTTCTCCATGCTTTTCTTGGCCCAGGTCTGACCGAACCACATACTCCAGCGACTGGGTAAAAGCGAGTAAAGGAACTGGCATAAACGGCTACGGAAAATACCGCGCATAAAACGGAACATGCGGTCCGGATCACCCATCCCGTCACCATGGGCCAGGAAAAACTCCTTACCCATAATCTCAACCGTTACAGGTTCCCTGTGAAGTATAACGCCGCATTCACGCTCCAGATATCCGAAAGTCCATATGTCATGGTTGCCTATGAAATAGTGAACCTCGACCCCTCTGTCTGTAAGTTCGGAAATCTTGCCTAAGAAACGCGTATAGCCCTTGGGGACAACATACTTGAACTCATACCAGTAATCAAACATATCGCCCAGCATATAGACGGCCTGCGCCTTGTCCTTGATGTCATCAAGGAAACGCACAAGACGACGCTCCTGCATACGCCTGTGATCCAGCGCCCAAGAGCCCAGGTGGGCGTCAGATATAAAATAAACGCCTTTAGTCATAGTCCTAATTCAAGCTTGGCCTCATCGGTCATCATGTCCTTGTTCCACTCCGGCTCAAAGACCAGATTAACCGTTGCCGATTTGACACACTCCAATCCCTCAACGCGCAAACGCACATCCTCAACAATGAAATCGGCCAGAGAGCACCCTGGAGCAGTAAGAGTCATATCAATGGCGACATTGCCTTCATCATCGACATCAATCTTGTAAATCAACCCCAGATTATATATGTCAACTGGTATCTCAGGATCATAAACGGTCTTGAGCACCTCAACAACTCTCTCCTCAATTTCAAATTTCTCCATTCCTGTTCAAATCCGGCCATGGTCGGCGTAACTGTAGTATCCGCCTTCCGTAAATATCACATGGTCAAGCAACGGTATGCATACAGTGCGGCATGCCATTGACACTGACCTGGTCAGTTCGTCATCCTGACGGCTGGGCAATGCAGTTCCCGACGGATGGTTATGGCACAGCATCAATGCTGTGGCCCGCCGCATCATTGCCTCACGCAGGATCAGTCTGATATCGACAGACGCACCTGACAGGCCGCCCTGACTTATGCGCATACTGTCAATCACCCTTGACGCCTGGTTAAGGAACAGCGCATGGCACTCCTCAACCTGAAGGTCAAGCATACGGGGATAGAAGTAGTCATAAACATCACGCGATGTCCTGACCTGAGGCTTGGCCATGGGTTCTTCTTCCTTACGGCGCCTGCCAAGTTCACAGGCCGCAAGAATGGTTATGGCCTTGGCCTCACCTATCCCTTTGAAAGAGCATAGCTCCCCGACGCTAAGTTTTCCAAGTTCGGAAAGACTGTTGCGGCAGGAAGCCATCACTTTTTGTGTTAAAGCCACCACCGAATCTTCAGTGTTTCCAGTGTGTATCAGAATCGCCAATAACTCAGCGTTTGTCAGCGCTTTCGCGCCTTTTTGCTTCATCTTTTCACGGGGGCGATCCTCTATGGCCCACTGCTTAAGATTCAGCTTGTCTGGCTTAATCATTCATTTTTTATGCCTTTACGCGGCCCTGGTATGATCCGTCGCGGGTATCAACCTCAATGAGTTCACCTTCATTGATGAACAGAGGTACGCGAACCTCGCAACCGGTCTCTACCTTTGCGGGCTTGGTGGCGTTGGTAGCCGTATCACCCTTAAGGCCGGGTTCTGTATATGTAACTTTCAATACAACCTTTACAGGCAGATCTGCGAACAGGATTTCACCGGTATTGGCATTGGTAACAACGTCAACAACCTCACCCTCCTTAAGGTAATCAACACCGTTGATGAGGTCCTTGATGATTGTAACCTGCTCAAAGTTCTCCTGATTCATGAAAATATAACCCATATCATCCTGATACAGATACTGGTAAGGACGGCGCTCTACGCGGACATCCTCAAGTTTGAATCCAATCTGGAATGTGCGCTCCAGAACGCGACCATTGACAACGTTCTTAAGCTTGGTACGAACGAATGTGTTTCCCTTGCCCGGTTTTACGTGCAGAAAATCGATGCAGAAATAAAGCTGGCCCTCCAGGTTGATGCAGGTACCGATCTTGATGTCTTGACAAAGAATCATAAAAAACTGTTTGTTCTATTTATTAATAAAATACTTTTCAGACTGCAAAAGTAGTGCAATGACACAAATAGACAAAACTTTAGACAAAAAAAGAAACGCCTATTGCATATTATCAAAAAAGAGAGTATCTTTGCACTCCGATTTGCGAAAACAATAAAAACAACATAACAATGAAAAGAACATTTCAGCCTTCCAACAGGAAGAGAAAGAACAAGCACGGTTTCCGTGAGAGAATGGCCACAGCCAACGGCCGTCGTGTACTTGCATCACGCAGAGCCAAGGGCCGCAAGAAGCTTACCGTTTCTGACGAGTACTGCGGAACCAAGAAGTAATCCTTACCAAAAGGAACAGAGCAACAGGAGGCTGGACAGCATTGTCCGGCCTCTTTGCTTTTTTCATACCGCACATATAGACTCTTGATGGCACATTATTTTATAATATTCAGCCAAATGATTACTTTTGTAGTTTGAAAATGCAAACCAAAGATGACCAAAGAGAAGCCCAATGACAGACGCGGAATAATGATTATTCTGCTCAACTTACTGGCAATGCTTGTCATTGCCTTCCTGTTGGTGATAGTCACTTTCCAATGGATGAAGTCATACACCCTTCACGGGCAGTACATATCAGTTCCCGATGTAAGCGGAATGTTTGAGGAAGAGGCCGGACAGGCTCTTTCCGCCGCCGGTCTGAGATATGAGATATCGGACTACAAATATGACAAGAACATGGTTGAGGGCGGCGTCATAGAACAGAGGCCCAAGAGCGGAGCATACGTAAAGCAGGGACGCAAGATATATCTGACTGTCAACTCCGGCAAAGAACCGGTAAAACCCCTGCCCGATTTAGCCGACAACAGTTCATTGCGTGCAGCAGAGGCCAGGCTCAAAGCAGCCGGATTCAAACTGACACAACCCGTCTATATAGATGGAGACCTGAACTGGGTTTATGAAATAAGATATCAGGGAAACCCCATAGAAGCCGGAACAGAGATACCCGAGGGTTCAGTACTTACCATCGTGGCAGGCAACGGCAACCCCGTAACTGTAATCGAGGAGGTTGACTCCACAGCAGTCATAGACACCGAATTCTTTGAGTAAGCGTCATGCTGGAACTGGAAGACGAGATTGAGGAGTCACTTGATGACCTGGAACCCACCCCTGACGCGGTAGAACTGTTTGAACACTTCCGCGTAGTGGCCGACAAAGGACAGAGTCTGCTCCGTGTGGACAAGTTCCTGTTTGACCACCTGGAGCATTCGTCCCGCAACCGCATACAGAAGGCAGCCGATGCCGGAATGGTGATGGCAAACGGCCGCCCCGTCAAAAGCAACTACAAGGTCAAGCCGCTTGACGTAATCACGGTCATGATGGACCGTCCGCGTTACAGCAGTGACATTGAGCCCGAGGATATTCCGCTGGACATCGTCTATGAGGACGACTGTCTGCTGGTAGTGAACAAGCCCGCCGGACTGGTGGTGCACCCGGGGTGTGGAAACTTTCACGGCACGCTGGTAAACGCTGTGGCATGGCACCTGCGTGACAACCCGGACTATGACCCCAACAGCCCGCAGGTGGGACTGGTACATCGCATAGACAAGGACACATCGGGTCTGTTGGTAGTAGCTAAGACGCCCGATGCCAAAACATCACTGGGCAGGCAGTTCTTTAACAAGACCACCAAGCGTGCATATCAGGCTCTGGTATGGGGAGTCCCGGAACCGGCTCAAGGTACAGTGGAGAGCCAGATAACCCGCAACCCCAAGGACCGTTTGCAGATGGCCGTATCATTTGACCCCGAGGTAGGCAAGCACGCCGTAACGCACTATACGGTACTGGAGCGTTTTGGCTACACATCATTAGTGGAATGCCGTCTGGAGACAGGACGTACGCACCAGATAAGGGTTCACATGAAGCACCTGGGACACCCTCTGTTCAGCGACAGCCGCTACGGAGGCGACCAGATCCTTAAGGGCACCACATACAGCCGTTACCGCCAGTTTGTGCAGAACTGTTTTGAGATATGCCCGCGCCAGGCGCTGCATGCCAAGACACTGGGTTTTGTACACCCCGTCACCGGACAGGAGATGTTCTTTAACTCAGAACTTCCTTCCGATATGACAACGCTCATTGAAAGGTGGCGGGATTATGTCAAATCAAGAGATTTTGAAAAATAACACATATAAATGAAACGCATAATAGCTATTGTAGCAGGAGGAGATTCAAGCGAGAATCCGGTGTCACTCAGAAGCGCCGCCACCATTCTTGAACACATGGACAAGAACAGGTATGAAACCTATATTGTTGAGATTGAGGGAAAGAACTGGCAGGTTCATGTAAAGGACGGCGTGACAGTTCCCGTTGACAGGAATGATTTCAGCTTCAGCCTGGACGGTACAAAGAAGACGTTTGACTACGCATACATAACCATACACGGCACCCCTGGTGAAAACGGAGTGTTTGAAGGTTATCTCCGGCTCATGCGCATTCCGTTCTCCACATGTGACGTGCTGGCATCGGCACTGACCTTTAACAAGTACATGCTCAACAAAGCCCTGAAAACATTCGGTGTGAACGTATCGGAATCCATCCGCATACGCAAGGGCGACAAGGTTGACCCTGACCAGGTGGCAAGCACCGTGGGTCTGCCCTGTTTCATCAAACCCACCGACGGCGGCTCCAGCTTTGGCACGACCAAGGTCAAGACCCGCGATCAGATAGCCAAGGCCGTTGAGGACGCTTTCAAGGAGAACAGTGAGATAATGATAGAATCATTCATGCAGGGTACAGAGGTGACCAACGGCTACTACAAGACCCGCAAGCGTGAGGTCAGGCTGCCGGTTACCGAGGTTGTACCTGAAACAGATTTCTTTGACTATGACGCCAAGTACAACGGCAAGGTAAGCGAGATAACCCCGGCCCGCATTCCCGATGCCCTGCGCGACCGCATACAGGATACGACCGCCCGCATCTATGACATGATAGGCTGTCACGGCATTATCCGCAATGACTACATAATAACTGACGGCGACAAGATAAACCTGCTTGAGGTGAACACCACACCGGGCATGACCGCCACCAGTTTCATCCCGCAGCAGGTAAGGGCTGCCGGAATGAACCTGACCGACGTATTTACCGAGATTATTGAAGACAGTTTCTGAACAGCAAGAAAAGGACTATGATCATACCTGCCGAATTTGAAAACATGCGTTCCTTTGAGGACGAAGAGGTACAGGGTGCCATCAAGGCGCTTCTGGATGACAAGTCATTCCAAAGGATCGTAAAGGCAACGGTAAAATTTATACCCATTTGGGCTCTCCGGCTCTACTGCAAGCGGTTCAAGACAGTGAACGGCTTCCAGATAGGCATGATTTACCCCATCCTTAAAAAGATACTCCGGACCGCCACAACAGGCTTCAGCTATGACTTTGACTCCCTGCCCAAAGGACGCGAGGATTTTATCTACCTGTCCAATCACAGGGATATAGTCCTTGACTCGGCATTCCTGGATTACATACTGCTTCTGGACAACTCAAAATCAGTTGAGATAGGAATAGGCAACAACCTTCTTATCTATCCGTGGATTGAGAAGATAGTACGTATTAACCGAAGCTTCGTGGTAAACCGATCGGCAACGGCATCTGACCTGCTTGAATCATCAAACCAGTTATCCCGCTATATACGTTTTGTCATTGAACAGAAGAAAGCGCCGGTATGGCTGGCTCAGCGTGAGGGACGCGCCAAGGATTCCGATGACCGCACACAGAAGAGCGTACTCAAGATGCTCTCCATGTCAGGCGCCGATGACATGCCCCTTAAAGAGCGCCTGCAGTCACTGCACATCACACCGCTTACAATCAGCTACGAGTATGATCCGTGTGACTGGCTCAAGGCACAGGAGTTTCAGATGAAACGTGACAACCCCTCATACAAGAAGACTAAGCGGGCCGATCTGGACAACATGAAAACCGGCATCTGGGGTTTCAAGGGACACATGCACTATCAGGTATCGGCCCCTATTGATGATGAGATAGCGGCGCTTGACAGCTCAGTACCGCGCAATCAGTTCCTGGACCAGGTGGCTGCCATCATCGACCGTCACATATTCAGCAACTACAGGATATACCCCTGCAACCGCATAGCGCTTGACATGCTGCGCGGTGACAACGCACAGGCAGCCTTTTACACTGACGCGGACAAGAAACAGTTCAATGACTATCTGGAGGGTCAGCTCCGGAAGGTTGACATACCCAACCCGGACTGGGATTTCCTGCGTGAGAGAATTCTAACCATGTATGCCAACCCGCTCATCAACCACCTTAACGCCATCAGCGAGCAATGAAACAGAGAGTCCTGATCCTTACAGTGTTGCTTGCAGCATTCCTGACAGCAGGATGCAGCAAAGAGAAAGAGCCCATGCCAGCCCAGCTTACCGGATTCGTCACAGGCTACTCCGGTAGCGACGGTTATCTGGCAACGCTCAGGGATGACTTTGGCAATGAGTATAAAGTGACAAACAGAATAAACGCGTTTGTTTCAAACACATCATTCCGATACGTTGTAAGAGCCAATCTGGACGGGAACGGCAACGCATCCATATACCAGCTGATAGACCCCATAGCACACAAGGCAATCGAGGACCACACGCTGAATGACACTCTCAGGGTAAAAGACCCGCTGAAGATAGTATCAGCATACATAGGAGGCGACCATCTGAACATTGTAATGCAGATCAAGACCAGGTATGAGGCTTATTACCATTTTCTGGAATATACCCATAAGATCAAGAACGGCAACTGCTATATCAAATTCTACCACAACGCTTTCAATGACGAACCCGTTTACACGCGTGATGCATTCCTAAGCATTCCGTTGGAATCATATAACCTGCATCAAAACGATACGGTCGCCGTCAAATACCCAAGTTCTGACGGTGACCGTATAATCAAGCTTGTATATAAGTAGGCTTACTTAAGGCCTTCAAGAATCTTCTTGAGGACAACCGTAGCCGATATCTCACGGTTGGCAGCCTCGGGTATAACCAGTGAGCGGGGACCCTCAATCACATCATCGGTAACAATCATGTTACGGCGTACAGGCAGGCAGTGCATAAAGAATGCATTGTCAGTTACAGCCATCTGACGATCGCTGATGGTCCAGCTGCGATCCTTGTTGAGCACCTGTCCGTAGTGCTCGGGGCTGGCGCATGACCAGTTCTTGCCGTAGATGAAATGTGCGCCCTCAAAGGCTTTCATCTGATCATACTCTATACGGGCACCTGCGGTGAACTTGGGATCAAGCTCATAACCCTCCGGATGTGTAATGACGACATCATAACCGGCTGCAACCATCCACTGTGCGAATGAGTTGGGCACAGCCTGCGGCAGAGCCTTGGGGTGCGGAGCCCAGCTCATGACCACCTTGGGACGCTCTACGGTCTTGTGCTCCTCGATCGTAATCCAATCGGCAAAGCTCTGGAGCGGATGTCCGGTGGCAGCCTCCATTGAGAACACGGGGCGTCCGGAGTACTGGATGAACTGGTTGAGAATCTTCTCCTCATAGTCATCCTGACGGCTCTCAAAACGGGCAAATGAACGTACGCCTATTACGTCGCAATAGCAGCCCATAACCGGGATAGCTTCAAGCAGATGCTCAGACTTGTCACCGTCCATTATCACTCCGCGCTCGGTCTCCAGTTTCCATGCGCCCTGATTGACATCAAGCACAATAACGTTCATGCCCAGGTTCAGAGCAGCTTTCTGGGTACTCAGACGGGTACGCAAGCTGGAGTTGAAGAACACCATGAGAAGGGTCTTGTTGCGGCCCATCTCAACATACTTGAAACGGTCTCTCTTTATCTCAAGGGCCTCCTGCAATGCCTGATGCAGATCACCCAAATCCTTTACACAGGTAAAATGTCTCATATGATGTAATATTTAACTTCTTGTCTGACCGTCACCGTTTATCAGCCATTTATATGTGGTTATCTCTTCAAGGGCCATAGGGCCACGGGCATGCATCTTCTGTGTGCTGATACCAATCTCGGCTCCCAGACCGAACTGACCGCCGTCAGTGAATGCGGTCGATACGTTCACATATACGCAGGCTGCATCAATGTACTGTTGGAACATACGTGCATGATCGGCGTTCTCAGTCACTATACACTCACTGTGATGTGACGTAAAGTTACGTATATGCAGCAGAGCAGCATCAAATGAGGGCACGGTCTTGATTGACATGCGGTATGCCAGGAACTCCTTACCGAAACTCTCATCGGTGGCATGCTCCAGAAGTTCTGCGGGATACTTGCCGTCAAGAGCGGAGTATGACTGTTCATCGGCCTCGATGACCACATTCTTTTGGGCCATGCGTATGCAGAGTTCCGGCAGGTCACTCAGGCGGTCAGCATGTATTACCAGTGAGTCAAGCGTGTTGCATACACTGGGACGACGTGTCTTGGAGTTGAATATGATATCGGCTCCCTTCTTAACATCGCCCTCCTTGTCAAAGTACGTATGGCATACGCCGGCACCGGTTTCAATACACGGAACCTGAGCCTGCTCACGTACCGACTTGATAAGACGGGCGCTGCCACGGGGAATGAGCAAATCCACCTTACCTACGGCACGCATCAACTCACCGGCAGCCTCATGGCCGGCAGGCAGCAGTTCAACAACTGACGGATTGACACCCTTAAGCTCAAGTACACGGTGAATAAGGTCAACTATAGCCTTGTTTGAGTCATAAGCATCGCTGCCACCCTTGAGAGCGCATGCGTTGCGTGACTTGAAGCAGAGTGAGAACACGTCAAAGCTCACGTTAGGACGGGCCTCATATATGACGCCTATCACGCCAAATGGAACACGTACGCGGGTCAGCTTCATGCCGTTGGGACGCACACGCTCGTCAATGACCTTGCCTACCGGGCTCTCCAGATTGGCCACATTGCGCATATCATCGGCTATACCCTTGAGACGGTCAGGCGTAAGCATCAGACGGTCATACATGGGGTTGGACTTGTCCATACGGGCCAGGTCCAGAGCATTGGCGCTCAAAAGTGATTCTGTCTCTTTTTCAATAGCGTCAGCCACGCCGTTAAGAACCTCATTGATCTTGTTCTCCTCAAGGAAGGCAAGGGAGTACGAGGCGTCTCTGAGCTTATCCAATATGTTCTCTATCATCAGTTCTGTTTTTTAGTATGAAAACGGGTGCAACGGGCATTTTCCGGATCAGTAAGCACATCAAGCAACACATCCTGACGGCGGCCGTTGGCTATGCGTACCTCAATTCCGTCGGCTGCCACTCCAAGTGCGGTATTCATCTTGGTCATCATGCCGCCGCGACCGTATTTTGATTTTGATGAGCCCACGTACTGCGAGTAATCCTCATCGGGATAAACGTCATGTATAAGTTCCGAGCCGGGTTCATCCGGGTTACCGGTAAACACGCCGTCCACATTGCTCAGTATGACAAGAAGCTCAGCCTTCATCATACGTGCCACAAGACCACTCAGTTCATCGTTATCGGTAAACATAAGTTCCTCTACCGATACGGCGTCATTCTCATTTATCACAGGTACCACGCCGTTGTCAAGCATGGCTGTCATACAACGCATCTGGTTGGCATAGAGTGTCTCATTCACAAAGTTCTCCTTTGTGGTAAGAATCTGGCCAACAGTTATGCCGTACTCCTGGAACAGCTCATAGTAATGGTCAATGAGCTTGGCCTGGCCCACGGCCGCAAACAACTGGCGGCCGGTTACGCTCTCATCCTTGAGTCCGGGCAAAGCGCCACGGCCCGATGCCACGGCACCGGATGAGATAAGAAGCACTTCTATTCCTCTGTGACGCAACTCGGCTATCTGGTCAACCAGTGCCGCCATTCGTGCTACGTCCAGACGTCCGTCCTGACGTGTAAGGACATTGCTGCCCACCTTGACAGCTATACGCTTGGGTTGTTTCATTGCTCTTTTAACAGTTCTGTGGCACGTTCCTGATCCTGCGGATTGACAAGCACGCATACCGGACCGGCCATTGCGGTATATGTTGAAAAAATGGCACTCATGGAATTGTTCATGATCATGGCAGAAATGCCTTCAGATTCCAGACGGCCTCTCACAATCTCGGCTTCAAAGGACTGGCCCTTGAAAACACATACTAAATCCTGCTTCTCATTCATACGATAAGGGATTTCCAGTTGTCAAACCGCAAAGTTAATGAAAAAACACTACCTTTACACCGATATGTCACTCAAACACGTATTCACATTCTCATTATTGTCCATCGGCACGCTGTTGTTTGCACGCGGAGTCTGTCATGCCCAGGATTTGTCCTATACCATACCAATGGACACAATTCTGTTGGATGACGGTTCTCTCTATATGGGACAGATAAAGGATTCCCTGTTCAACGGTACCGGCAAGATGATTTACTCCGACGGAACAATCTATAACGGGCAATGGGAAAACGGCCTTTGGCAAGGCAAAGGTGAGCTACACTTTCCGGACGGTGATTTTTACCAGGGAGAGTTCAGCCGGAACGAATTCAACGGCACAGGTACATATCACTACAGCAACGGAGCCTCATATGAAGGACAGTGGAAAGACGGCAGGTTCAATGGCGCCGGCCGTATGAAATACGCCGACGGCAGCACCTATGCCGGAGAGTGGAAAGATGACGTCAAAGAGGGACAGGGAGTCCTTTACAATGCACCGGACAGCACACTTGTCAAGGGATACTTTCACAAAGACCTGTTTCTGACCACAAGCCACGAATACTACTACGATGTAACGCAAGGCCATACCAGCCAGATACAGTCATCAGTAACAGAAGAACCCAAAGAAGAGAAATACCAGACATACCTGTACTCCGGCCTATCATACAGTACAAGCCAGTTGTTATCATTACAGGTTGCCATAGTCCACCGTGCAGGTCCCTTCATAGGATTTTCCGCCGGCGTAGCACTGGAACAGAGCAACGGAATCGGTAAACCCTCATTTGACTTCTACCTCCCGGATCCCGAATATGACCCGGAGACAGGTGAATACTACCAGCCACCAAAGGAAAAAGTGATATATGCGGATTGGGACGAGTATATGGACGAGGTCCTTAATGAAAGGGTATATCCAAAGGCGCAGGTTCTAGTAGAGGCAGGATGGAAATGGAAACATTTTGCGATTGGAGGAGGAGCCGGAATTGCATTCAACAGCACCATAAGGAACTGCAGGGGCGGCAAAGGCAGCCCGTTCAAAGACGGCGAGCTATATTACCGCGAAAAACTGACAGGCACAGGATTCGCATACAGGGTATTCAGCGATATAGCAGTTAAGAATGACGTATCATTCCGCATAGGATACGGAAACAGAGAAGGACTGCTTATGGGATTAGGCATCTGTTTCTGAACAGAAAAATCCCAAGGAGCACACAAATGCCCTTGGGATTATTCTTAAGATGATTCGCTTTATACCGGTTATACCAGGTGCTTTACCAGATCATCCCTGTCACCGAACAGGTAATCAATTACAGGAATCTCAATCATGGTGTAGCAACCGGGCCTCTGGAGAACTGATGCACGTGCAGCACATACCAGGATCTGACCGGTAAGAGCGGGGTTGTTAATCTTCATGTCAAACTCAAAGAGCTGGTTCTGAGTCTTGCCCGATACGCCCTTGCGTGTCAGGTTAACGCCGTGACCCATATCCTTGAGAGCATCAACTGACTCAACCTGCATTACGTGGGTCTCATCATTCACAAAGTAAGGATCTGCCTTGATGGCGGCAGCTACATCCTCAAAACGGTAACCGTCAAGAATCTCAACATATACCATACGACGATGAATGCCTGTACCCACGGGGATTGTCATTGAAAGAGCAGCCTTTACTCCGGGAACAGCCTTAACTGCAACAGAGTGGCCCATTGACATTCCGGGGCCGAAGTTGGTATAGCTTACTCCCTTGGGAGCCATAGCCTGCATGAGAGCACGTACTATTGAATCTGTACCCGGATCCCATCCTGCAGATATGACTGCAACCTTTCCTGCATCGGCAGCCACCTGCTGCAGACGCTTGCGTGTCTCAGGGATAAGGGTGTGGATATCAAAGCTGTCAACAGTATTTATGCCAAGAGGAAGGATTTCCTTTGCATACTCCTCAGCCTTGCGTGAAGGAACGCACAGAATAGCCACATCAGGCTTGGGAAGATCTGAAATATTCTTTACAATCTTATAACCCTGCAACTCCTTGGGGCAATCTGCATCGCCATTGCGGCGAACTATTCCCGCCACCTCAAAATCAGGAGCGGTCTCAAGTGCTTCAAGCACATATTTTCCAATGTTTCCGTAGCCTACAATAGCGGCCTTAATCTTTTCCATAGGATACAATTATTTGATTTCGGCGCGAAAATATTAAAAAAAACGCTTCCGTGTTACGCGCACGTGCAATAATAGGCCGCATATTACGTTTATTTATCACAAATGAAAAAACATACGTAAATGATTGAGTTTATCCAAGGTAGAATTGAAGAGCTGACCCCCACCAAGGCGGTGTTGCTTACCGCAGGCGGCGTAGGTTATGACCTTAACATATCAGTTTATACATATTCGGCCATACAAGGCAAGGATGAAGCACGCCTGTATGTCTATGAGGCAATACGTGAAGATGCCTACATATTGTACGGATTCAGCGGCAAGCAGGAGCGCGAACTGTTCCTGATGCTTATTTCCGTTCCGGGCATAGGCGGAGCATCGGCACGCATGATACTGTCATCATTCTCGCCGTCCGAGCTGATAGGAATAGTAAGTTCAGGCAATGACTCACTGCTAAAGAAGGTTAAGGGTATAGGCGCCAAGACCGCACAGAGAATAATAGTTGACCTGCATGACAAGATAGCCAAGACAGGCAATGAGGATATGCCTCTTGACCTGCAGACCGGCATACAGACCGGACAGGTGGCAACCGAGGCCATCACCGCACTTGTCACACTGGGATTCCCGCAGGCTGCATCACAGAAAGTGGTACAGGCCATCCTCAAGGAGCAGAACAGCCTTACTGTCGAGGCTGTCATTCGCGAGGCCCTGAAACGCATCTGACACTCATCCTGAACATTCTGATGACAAAGGGAAAACTCCTTGCCGCAGCATTACTGCTGGTAGGCTCCTGCTTGTGCGGGAGCCTCAGTGCTGTTTATGCACAGGGCATACAAAGGACACTTCCCAATCCCAGCAACATAACCGAGGAGGTACAGTATGACGATACCGATGACACCTACAGCGTAGGCTACAAACTGGGCGACAGCTTTCTTGAGGTGCCCACGCTGATGACCACCGATGAGTACAACCGCATGCTCCGTCAGCGCTCCATGCAGGCATACTACCTGAGCAAGTACTCCGAGGAACTCAAGAACCAGGGCGATGACCGGTTTGACTTTACCAACATGAAGTTTGACCTGGGACCTGCCGAGAAGATTTTCGGTCCCGGCGGAGTACAGGTAAGGACCAGCGGATCGGCAGCTATCAAGTTCGGATACAACCGCAACAGGGTGGACAACCCGTCACTCTCAGTACAGAACCGCTCTACCGGAGGATTTGACTTTGACGAGCAGATAAACCTTAACATAAGCGCCAGCGTAGGTGACAAGGTGAACATGAGCCTTAACTACAACACCGAGGCCACGTTCAACGTGGATGCCAAGATGATAAAGTTACGCTATGAAGGCAAGGAGGATGAGATTATACGTCTGCTTGAAGCCGGCAACATAAGTTTTCCCACCAACTCATCGCTCATACAGGGGGCATCGTCACTGTTCGGCGTACGTACTGACCTGCAGTTCGGCAAGCTGAACCTGCAGATGGTGCTCTCACAGAAAGAGTCAACATCATCGACCGTCAGTTCTGAGGGCGGACAGCAGATTACGGATTTTGAGATCGACGCAAGTGACTATGATGAGAACCGTCACTTCTTCCTGGCTCATTTCTTCCGGGACAACTATGACGCCAATATGTCCATGCTGCCCAACATAGTATCAGGAGTGCAGATAACAAGGATTGAGGTGTGGGTCACCAACAAGAAAAGCAACTATGACAACCCGCGTAACATAGTGGCCTTTACTGACCTTGGCGAATCAAGCCACATAAGCAACAGCATGTGGCACCCGCAGGGCGGCCCCGTACCCGCAAACAACGCCAATGACCTGTACAGCCGTATAATCAATGACTATCCCGATGCACGTGACATAGACCGGGTGGCCGCCACCCTGGGTACCGTACTTGAGGGAAGCACAGACTATGAGAAACTGTCCAACGCCCGCAAGCTCACCACATCGGACTACACGCTCAACAGCGAATTGGGTTACATATCACTCAAGAGCGCACTCTCATCGGATGAAGTACTGGCTGTGGCCTTTGAATACACCTACGCCGGACAGAGCTACCAGGTTGGTGAGTTCTCATCGGACAAGACCGATGCCGGTCAGGCTCTGTTTGTCAAACTGCTCAAGTCAAACTCCAACTCTCCGGGAAGCGGCACATGGGACCTGATGATGAAGAACATCTATTCCATAGGCCAGGGCGGCATACAGAGCGCACAATTCAAACTGGGTATCTACTACAGCAGCGATAGCACAGGCAGCCGTCTGACATACATCCCCGAGCCCGGACTCAAGAACTCACCACTGCTGCGTGTCATGAACCTGGACCGCCTGGACGACAAGAATTCACCCCACCCCAACGGACGGTTTGACTTTATTGAGAATTACACCATACAGTCAGCGGGCGGACGCATCATATTTCCCGTTGTAGAGCCTTTTGGCAGTCATCTGCGCAAGGTGATAGACAATGATGCCATAGCTGACAGATATGTATTCCAGGAACTGTATGACTCCACCCGCGTGATAGCCAAACGCATAGCCGACAAGGACAAGTTCATGCTCATGGGACAGTACTCCGGCACCAGCACCAATGTCATATCACTGGGAGCAACCAACATACCACGCGGATCAGTGGTAGTTACCGCCGGTGGCGTAACGCTCATAGAGAACGCTGACTATACGGTGGATTACAGCACAGGAACAGTCACCATCATAAACCAGAGTATCATAGATGCAGGTACAAGCGTGAACGTTCAGTTGGAAAGCAACACCCAATACAGCATGCAGCGCAAGACCATGGCCGGCATAAACTGGATGTATGACTTCAGTGACAACTTCCAGATGGGCGGTACGCTGATGCACCTGAACGAGAAACCGCTCACCAGCAAGGTCACCATGGGAGACGAGCCGCTGGTTAACACCATGTACGGACTGAATGCCAACTGGCGTCATGAAAGCCAGGCTCTGACCAATATCATTGACAAACTGCCTTTTGTTAACGCCACAGCCCCCTCAACCATCAACTTCAAGTCCGAGATGGCGGCACTACAGTCATCGGTATCAGACAAGGTGCAGGGACAGGCATCATATATTGATGACTTTGAATCAGCCGAGAGCGGCATCAACATAGCGCAGCCCTCGGCCTGGTCACTGTCGGCTGTACCAAAAGGCATGATGGGTTACGGAAAGGCAGGACGGGTAGAGTCCGGTTACAACCGTGCCCTGCTCAACTGGTTCACCATTGACCCGCTGTTTACACGTCGCAACTCACCGCTCACTCCGGCACACATAAAGACAGACCTTGACCAGTTATCCAACCACTATGTGCGTGAAATATATGAGCGCGAGCTTTATCCAAACAAGGAATCCACATCAAGCGAGTCAACCACACTGCCCATACTGAACCTGGCTTACTACCCCACCGAGCGCGGCCCGTATAACCTCAACCCCAATCTGGACCCTGACGGCCATCTGACATCACCGCAGGACAACTGGGGCGGTATTATGCGTCGTATCACCACAACAGATTTTGAGGCAGCCAACATAGAGTACATAGAGTTCTGGATGCTTGACCCGTTCATATACGACCCTGCAGCAAACGGTGGAGACCTGTATCTGAACCTGGGTGAGGTATCTGAGGATGTTCTGATGGACGGCAAGAAGTTCTTTGAGAACGGCATGCCCGTGGACGATGACTCCACAAAGTGGGCTCCGACCGTCTGGGGAAAGGTTCCCACAGGCAAGAGTCTGGTCTATGCCTTTGACAACACCAACGCCGATGCACGCAGCAAGCAGGATGTTGGTCTGAACGGACTCTCATCAGAAGAGGAGCGGACCTGGCCCGCATACGCATCGTACCTGAACAGCATCCGTCCACTGGTCAAGCCCGAGGTATTCCAGGCCATCCATAATGACCCTGCGGCTGACAACTATCATTACTACCGCGGATCTGACTATGATGATGCCAGGTTATCAGTATTGGAGCGTTATCGCGGCTATAACGGAACTGAGGGGAACTCACCCAATTCAGCCCAGAGCGACAGCCGTTATGACCAGTCGTCACGCACCACACCGGATGCCGAGGATGCCAACGGTGACTACACCATGGACGAATATGAGAAGTATTTCCAGTACCGCATATCTCTCCGTCCTGAAGATCTGCAGATAGGACGCAACTACATATCCGATAAACGTGAGGTCAAAGTCAAACTGCGCAACGGCAACACCGAGACCGTAAACTGGTACTGTTTCCGTGTACCCATAACCGAATATGAAAAGGCAGAGGGAGGAATCCGCGACTTCAGTTCAATAAGGTTCATGCGTATGTACCTGACCGGATTCACCGATGAGGTTCACGTCCGATTCGGTTCTCTGGAACTCATGACCAGCCAGTGGCGTAATTACGAGCAACCCATCTACAGCGCTACCAACCGCTCACCCATTATCTCCGGCAAGTTCTCGGCCACATCGGTCAACATTGAGGAGAACGGAGACCGCACTCCCGTCAACTACGTGGTTCCGCCCGGAGTGACACGTATCCTTGACCCCACGCAGGCGCAGCTGGTACAGGACAACGAGCAGGCCATGAGCCTGAAAGTTACAGGACTGGATGCCGGCGAGGCTCGCGGTATATACAAGAAGAGTTCACTTGACCTGCGCAAATACAAGCGCATACAGATGTTCACCCATGCCGAGGCCATCCTGCCCGATGACGGAACGCTGCATGACGGTGATGTATCGGTATTCATTCGTCTGGGATCAGACTATTCAGGCAACTACTATGAGTATGAGATTCCGCTGGAGTTGACGCCTGCCGGTCATTACAGCGGCTCCAGTGATGCAGACCGCCGTATCGTATGGCCGGAGAGCAATATGCTGGACATTGACTTTGACGTACTTACCCAAGTCAAGAACAACCGCAACACGCAGAAGAACCTGGGTGCCATAACCGACGGTTCAGTCTATAGCGAGTATGACCCCGCCAATCCCGACAACCGCATAAGCGTAGTGGGAAACCCGTCAATAGGTAATGTGCGCGCTATAATGATAGGTATAAGGAACAACTCCATGAGCACAAAATCGGCCGAGATATGGGTAAATGAACTGCGTCTGGTGGGATATGAAAGCAATGGAGGTATGGCGGCACAAGGTTCACTGGGCCTACGGTTGTCTGATCTGGCATCGGTCGATATGTCCGGTGCAATGAGCACAGCCGGTTACGGAGGTTTGGAGCAGGGCATCCAAGACCGTCAGATGGATAACCGTTATAGGTATTCAATAACCACCAGCACCAATTTGGGACGGTTCCTCCCGGAAAAGACACGTATTTCAGTACCCGTCTATTACTCATATACCCGTGAGCAGAAATCGCCCAAGTACAGTCCATATGACTCTGACCTGATACTGGATGACGTGATAGAGTCATACCCTGAGGGGGATGCACGTGACTCGATAAAGAGCATAACACGCGATGTCATGGAGACCCACAACTTCAGCGTATCGAACGCCAAGATCAACATAAGCAGTGAGAAGCCCATGCCCTATGACCCTGCAAACTTCTCATTCAGTTATTCCCAGAGCATAAGCAACAGGGGCAACAGCACCATAGACTATGAACATGATGAGAACTGGAGAGCATCCATTGACTACAGTTACTCTCCCGGTCTGAAGGGATGGAGTCCGTTCGGATCAGTTCCGTACAGCGCAAAATGGTTCAGCATAATAAAAGACACCAAGATAAGCCTGTTGCCGCAGAACATCTCATTCAACGCCACCCTCCAACGCAACTACCACGAGCTTCAGGAACGTGACCTGGAGGGTGAGGAAGGAATACCGGTAACCTTCTCACAGCAGTTCTACTGGAACCGAGACTTCTCGCTGCGCTGGGATCCGCTGCAGATGCTCCGTCTCTCTTTCAATGCCCGCACTAAAGCCGAGGTTGAGGAGCCTTATACCGTGGTCAACAAGGACCTCTACCCAGATGAGTATGAGATGTGGAAAGACTCAGTCAAGATGAGCCTTATGAATATGGGCCGTCCGCTTGACTACAGCCAGTCATTCAACGCGTCATACACGCTGCCGCTCAACAAGATTCCGGTGTTGGATTGGCTTACCGCCGATGCCGGATTCAATTCTTCATATGCATGGAACCGCGGCACCACCTACGCCGGAGGTGTATCATACGGAAACAATATCTCCAACCGCCGGTCCATCACGCTGAACGGGCGTTTCAACCTTCTCAACATGTACAACAAGGTGCCCTATCTCAAGACCGTCAACAACAAGTATTCGGCCAACAGGAGCAACGCCACCGCCACCTACTCCGCCAACACCGGCAAGAGGTTCCAGAGTGAGATCACCCTTGTTCCGGGCCAGAAGAACGTCATAAAGCACAATCTTGGGACAGCACATCCGTATGTATCGGCCACTACAGAGGACGGGCGCAATGTCAAGCTCAATTTCCGCAAGATGGGCAGGGACAGTCTGTCAATCAAGGTCAATGACACCCTAAAGGTTGTACTAAGGATACAGCCCGATCCCAACAGACCCGTCCGTGAGCAGAAGATTGGTGTACGTGACGGCATTGATCTTGGAGTGAGGACTCTCATGATGATACGCAACGTATCGGTATCATACCGCAATGACTACACCATGGCGCTACCTGGATTCATGCCCAATTCGCAGATGTTCGGACAGAACAAGGCCTCCGGACTTATGGCTCCGGGATTGGACTTTGCATTTGGTCTTACTGATGACAGTTACCTTAACAAGGCTATCGGCAACGGCTGGCTGCTGTCCGGTGACAGTATAGCCCACGCCGCATCATCATCGGCCACCGAGGACCTTCAGATAAGGTTCTCCATAGAGCCTGTCCGTGAACTCAGGATTGATGCCAATGCCAGCTGGAACAAGACAGGCACAAACCGCATACAATATATGTACGCGGGAATGCCCAGTTCACGCGGCGGCAGCTTCAACATGACTACCATCACCATTGGCAGTGCGTTTGAAAGCCACTCATCAGACAACAATTACCGTTCACGCAGTTTTGACCGTATGGTAAGCAGCCTGCCCGTTATCCGCGACCGCATTGAAGCGCAGTATGCAGGAGCACGATACCCTGCAGGTACCAACCGCGCCGGTGACGTTTATGACCCTGCTGTAGGATGCGTTGACATGTACTCATCGGATGTGCTTATACCCGCTTTCCTGGCGGCATATACCGGACGTGACGCCCGCAAGGCCACATTGGACCTTATTCCCGACATGCTCAGTATGCTGCCCAACTGGTCATTCACCTACAGCGGACTGAGCAAACTGCCGTTCTTTAAGAAATACTTCAAGAGCTTTAACCTGACTCATGCATACAAGAGCGTCTATTCCGTTGGTAACTTCAATACGTTCAACAGCTATGTGGAGTATATGAACGGACGCGGATTCATAGAGGATGTGACCAGTGGCAATCCCACGCCAAGCACCATGTTCAACATAGGATCAGTCTCCATCAATGAGTCATTCTCACCGCTGGCCGGTGTCAACATGACATTCATGAACAACATGACAGCACGTCTGGAATACCGCAAGACACGTATCCTTACGCTAAGCACCACCGCTGTCCAGGTTGTTGAGACTACGTCCGATGATATAACCGCCGGTGCAGGTTACCGCATACACGGACTCAAACTGTTTGGCGCGCAGCCCGGAACCGGACGTAACTCCGTGAGCAATGACCTTAACCTGAGCGCAGACTTCTCGCTACGAAACCAGAACTCCCTGTGCCGTAATCTGCGCGACTCAAGCACCCAGGGCACCAGCGGCAACCGCGCCGTCAAGCTCTCATTCCAGGCAGACTACACCTACAGCCGCATGCTCACTCTGAACTTCTATTATGACTACCAGAGCAACTTCCCGCTGGTATCAACAGCCTCCTACCCCACATCTACTCACGACGCCGGTATGACTTTGAAGTTTACCTTGACCAGGTAAAATTCAAATCATCAAACTTTTTTTAGTTTGCTCCGCAAACAAGCCAGCCCCCGGCTGGGTAATAAAGATGGCCCATTTACGGGCCATCTTTATTACTATACACTCACAAACCTATTCCTGGATGTGGGAGCGCACAAATTCCAGATGACGCTTGGCTTCATCAAGAAGCTCCTTGTGCTCATTGAGTGTGAGCAGGATCTGTGACAGGTCATAGAGCTGTGCTATGGCGTATCGGTCATCCTTGGTCATCTTGAGATTGCGATATACGGGCTTGCTGCTGTCAGGACCCGTGGTGCGGTAAAGCGTGTATTTAATATCGGCATCCTTGTTGGCACTGATGAACGCGGCGGCACCACCGTCATTACCGTTCAGGAAACTAAGTCTCTCATAGTAAACACCCAGGTCAGTAAACTCATGACGGTTGTCCGATACGGGCGTATCCACGTAGTTGTCACCCACTGTCAGCTTAAGCCACTCATGGTGTATGTATGAACTGCCGCGATAGCTTGACACCAGTGTCATACGCCCAAGCTCATCAACGCTGGCACGTATATAGGTTCGGTCAATATTGCGGTTGGGCGCCTGGCTCTTGATGGTGTAAAGACCCAAGTCCTGATATTTGTCATCCTTTTCAAACACAAAATAGCCCTTGATACTCTCAAAAGCTGCAGTGGCAACGGCAATCAGACTGTCCTCATACTCAATGGCACGCATCTGCTCGGCCTCCTCAATCTGCTGCATGAGCTTGATAGCCTGCCTGCGAGCCTCAAAAGCCTTGGGATAGAGTATGCGTATGCTGTCAATCTCCTGCTTTGCCACATTGTAGTTTCCTATGCTGAACAGTTCCTTGGCATTGTCCAGATGTGCCGTGGCAAGTTTCTCTACATTAGGGCCGCAGGATACCGATAAAGCCATGACAGCCAGTAACAACAGTGATTTCTTCATAACTTTATATATAGTCATAATTGTAGGCTGCAAAATTACGCCTTTTACTTGGAATTTGGTTACTTTTGCACGTTATGAAGATATACAGCGACCAGGAACTGGCAAGGCTGCTGGACAAGAAGGAGTTCAGGCTGCTTTCTCAGACTGCTGACAGTCTGGGATTGGAGTGCTATGTTGTGGGAGGATATGTGCGTGACCTGTTTCTGGAACGCCCCAGTAAGGACATTGATGTAGTTGTGGTGGGCAGTGGCCTGGAGATGGCCAAGGCTTACGGCAAGGCATTGGGCCGCGGAGCCCATGTGAGCCTTTTCAAGAACTTTGGCACGGCGCAGGTTAAGCGCGGTGACTTGGAGGTGGAGTTTGTGGGGGCACGCAAGGAGTCTTATCACCGTGAGTCACGCAATCCTATCGTTGAGGACGGCACACTTGAGGATGACCAGAACCGCCGTGACTTTACCATTAACGCCATGGCCATATGCCTTAACGCTGACCGTTTTGGAGAGCTGGTTGACCCGTTTGGAGGCATCGATGACCTGCAGGACCGAATAATACGTACTCCACTTGATCCGGAGATAACATTCAGCGATGATCCTTTGCGCATGATGCGCTGCATAAGGTTTGCCACCCAGCTCAACTTTTATATTGATGATGAGACATTCTCTTCACTTGAGAAGAACCGCGAGCGCATAGGCATTATATCAAAGGAACGCATAGCCGAGGAACTCAACAAGATAATACTTGCCCCCATACCGTCCAAGGGCTTCATTGACCTGGACCGCTGCGGTCTGCTGGAACTCATCTTCCCTGAGCTGGCTGCCCTGCAAGGCGTGGAGACGGTGAACGGACGCGGACACAAGGATGTGTTCCTGCATACACTTGAGGTGCTTGACAACGTAGCCCGTAACAGCAATGATTTGTGGCTGCGTTGGGCCGCCCTGCTTCATGACATAGGCAAGCCCCGTACCAAGAAATGGGAGCCCCAGCACGGCTGGACATTCTACAACCACAACTATGTGGGCATGAAGATGATTCCCGGCCTTTTTGAGCGCATGAAACTGCCCAAGAACGAGAAGATGAAATATGTGCAGAAGATGGTAGAACTGCACATGCGCCCCATAGCCATAGTGGATGATGAGGTTACAGACTCTGCCGTGCGCCGCCTGCTGTTTGATGCCGGCGATGACATTGATGACCTGATGACCCTGTGTGAGGCCGATATAACCTCCAAGAACGAGCAGAAAAAAAAGCGTCACCTGGAGAACTTCAAGCTGGTACGCCAAAAGATGGTTGACTTGGAGGAGCGTGACCGCATACGTAACTTCCAGCCTCCCGTTGACGGACTGGAGATAATGAACACGTTCGGATTGGCACCCACAGCCATAGTAGGTGAGCTCAAAGCCGCCATCAAGGATGCCATACTGGACGGAGTCATTCCCAATGAGCATGATGCCGCCTTCAGTTTCCTGCTTGAGGAGGCACGCAAACGGGGTCTGGAACCCAAATAGATCAAAACATTACACAACTGAATACTAACCTTATTATGACAAAAAGAACGTTCATTCCCGCTATGATTGCCGCTATTGCGGTATTGACAGCAGTTTCATGTAACCGTCAGGTAGAGTTCGGCAAATCACCCATAAACAAAGTGGTGGCCGCAATGACACTTGAGGAGAAGGTCAACCTTCTTGTGGGCGTAGGCGCCTGGAATGGCAATGATATTGCCCAGGAGATAACCGATGCCAAGAACCTTATTCCCGGTTGTGCCGGACAGACATATCCCATACCGCGTCTGGGCATACCTTCAGTAATGTTGCCCGATGGCCCCGGCGGACTGCGCATCAATCCAACGCGCCAAAATGATGAAAAGACATACTACTGCACATCATTCCCCGTTGCAACGGTGCTGGCTCAGAGCTGGAACCAGCAGCTTGTAGAGGAGGTGGGCACAGCCATAGGTGATGAGGTTAAGCGTTACGGTGCCGACTGTCTGCTTGCCCCTGCTCTCAACCTGCATCGCAATCCCCTGCTGGGACGTAACTTTGAATACTACTCGGAGGATCCTGTGATATCAGGAAAGACCGCTGCTGCCATGGTACGTGGCGTGCAGTCAAACGGCGTAGGCGCCACCATCAAGCACTTTGCACTTAACAACCAGGAGACTAACCGCATGGCCAACGATGTTCAGATTGATGAGCAGACCGCACGTGAGCTCTACCTGAAAGGCTTTGAGATTGCAGTGCGTGAGTCACAGCCCTGGGCTGTAATGACATCATACAACAAGATTAACGGTACATATGCACCTGAGAACGCCACACTCATAGACAGCATCCTGCGTCAGGAGTGGGGCTTTGAGGGCATGGTCATGACCGATTGGGGCGGCGGCCGCGATGCTGTTGCCACTGTTAAGGCAGGCAACGATCTGCTGATGCCCGGATCGGCCAATCAGATAAAGGCTATAATTGAGGCTGTACAGAACGGCACTCTTAATGAGAAGACAGTTGACCGTAACGTAGCCAAGATACTCTCTTTCATTGCCCGCTCACCCAAGATGCAGGGTTATGAGTTCCTCAATGACCCGGACCTGGAGGCTCACGCAAAGGTGTCACGTTCAAGCGCCACCGAGGGTATGGTACTGCTCAAGAATGAGGGTGCTCTGCCTCTTGCAGCAAACTGCAGCATGATAGCCCTGTACGGCGTAAGCTCATATGACATGTATGTGGTAGGTACAGGCAGCGGCAGCGTCAACTACAAGCATGCAGTAGGTCTGGACGAGGGTCTTAAGGCAGCCGGATACAAACTGGAGCCGTCAGTCTATAACTCATACAGCAAGTATGTTGAGGAGCACAGGCAGGCTGCACGCCCCGGCAACTTTATGCGTACCGGCCTGACCAATCATGTCATTCCGCAGTCACTGGTACGCAAACCGTTCCAGTATCGTGCCGATGCCATAGCAAGCGATATTGCCATCATAACCATCGGCCGCAGCTGCGGTGAGTCTGCCGACCGCGGATATGAGGGTGATTATACACTCACAGACATTGAGCAGGGTCTTATAAAGGATGTATGCGATGCCTTCCATTCAAAGGGTAAGAAGGTTGTTGTGATCCTGAACATCGGCGCCCCCATAGAGACCGCCAGCTGGAAATCACAGCCCGATGCCATACTGCTGGCCGGACTGCCCGGACAGGAGGCCGGATATGCCGTGACTGATGTGCTTAAGGGTGATGTCAACCCCTCAGGCAAACTGGTGGATACCTACGTTGTTGACTTCAATAACATTCCGTCAACCGCAAACTTCCCCGTCAATGCACGTGAACTTCAGAGCAGAGTCCGCGCCAACCGCAACAACCCCGACGCCAAGCCAGTGGCCCTGTATGACTATACCGAGTACAAGGAGCGCATGGATATAGGATACCGTTACTTTGACCGTCATCCGGAAATGGTATCATATCCCTTTGGATTTGGTCTGAGCTACACCACATTTACATACAGTGAGCCTCAGGCTGCTGTTACCGAAGGCATAGTAACGCTGTCTGTCAAGGTAACCAACACAGGCGCAGTTGCAGGCAAGGAGGCCGTTCAGGTATATATTGAGGCTCCCAAGGGAGGTATGAACAAGCTGGCCAAGGAACTTAAAACCTACGGCAAGACCGCTCTGCTCCAGCCGGGTGAGAGCCAGGTTCTGGAGTTCAAGCTGTCAGAGTATGACCTGGCCGGCTTTGATGCAGCCAGCTCCAGCTGGAAAACAGTTAACGGTGAGTATAAGGCAGACTTTGCAGCCTCATCACAGGACATACGCAGTCAGGCATCATTCACCATTGCAGAGGCACAGTCCTTCAATGCAATTGGAAAACTATAAGAAACTAGCGAGTGGCAAGCAATAAAGATGGCCCGTTAACGGGCCATTTTTATTACCCAGCCGGGGGCTGCCGCGTTTGCGGAGCAAACTTAAAAAATTTGATGCACCTTAGCCTAGAATACAGTTCAGGAAAATAACTGAGATGGCTACAGGAGCCACGAACTTGACCAAATAGAAGATAGATAGAGCCAGCCAAAGCGGCATCCTGAGCGTGCCCGAGTTGGTAAGCTCGTCCATAAAGGCGTCGCGCTTGAGCCTCCAGCCGGCAAAGACTGCCAGCAGCAGGCCACCCACGGGCAGCATGATGTTTGATGTTATGTAGTCAAAGAAATCAAACACACTCAATCCAAAGAGTTTGAAACCGTCAAGCGGTCCGAACGAGAGCGAGCAGAACACACCCACCACGCCGCACAGCACAAAGCTTATAACAACAGCCATGACACGTGACTTGTGCAGTTCCTCAATAATGTAAGCCGCAAGCACCTCCATAAGCGATATGGCCGATGTCAAGGCGGCCAGCAAAAGCGCCATGAAGAACAATATGGCAGCCACACCGCCCAAAGGCATTGACTTGAACACGCCCGGCAGTGTAATGAAAACCAGACCCGGACCTGCGCTGACATCGGCATCAACTCCGTTAATGGCAGCTATGGCATATACCGCCGGTATGATGGCCAGTCCGGCTATCACGGCAAAACCGGTATCAAAGAAGGCTATCCATCCCGCCGATGCGGCTATATTCTCATTCTTATGGACGTATGATGCGTATGTGAGTATGCAGCCGCAGCCTATGCTGAGTGAGAAGAAGGCCTGTCCCATGGCTGCCACACAGGTCTTGGCTGTTACCTTGCTGAAGTCCGGAACAAACATATATCTTACGCCCTGTGATGCACCCGGCAGCGTGAGCGAGCGTATAACCACAAGCACGATGATGACAAACAGCACCACAATCATAATCTTTGACATACGCTCTATACCCTTGCGCACGCCAAACACAATGATAAGGCCCGTCATGGCCAGGAACACCATTGTAAAGAGCAGCGGCTTGAACGGACTGCCTATGAATGAGCCAAAGTAATCGCCGTAACTGCCGGTGTAGGACATCAGTGAGCCCGTGAGCGCATCGGCAAGATACTTGACCGACCAGCCTCCCACCACGCAGTAAAAGGAGAGTATGCAGCCCGATGCCAACACTGCCACAAAACCTATCCAGTGCCACTTGGAGCCCGGAGCAAGGTTGCGGAACGTGCGGAACGGATTGGATGCGCCACGACGGCCTATGAGATACTCCGATATCATGACCGGCAGGCAGATGAACACCAGCATGAGCACATAAAGCAGCAGGAAGGCCGCTCCGCCGTTCTCACCAAGAGTATAAGGGAAGCGCCATATATTACCCAGTCCTATAGCCGATCCGGCCATAGCCAGCAGCATACCCAGACGGCTGTCGAATGTCTCACGCGGTTTGCTTTCCATCAGAAGAGTCTTATGATGTCATTCAGATTAGCAAAGATGAGCAGTCCGAAGAGTATCACCATACCGATAGTATTAGCCACCTCAAGGAACTTGTCACCCGGTTTCTTGCCGGTTATAACCTCTACCAGAAGGAACAGCACGTAACCGCCGTCAAGTGCGGGAATAGGCAATATATTCATGAAAGCAAGAATGATGGAAAGGAATGCCGTCATAAGCCAGAAAGCATGCCAGTTCCATTTCTCGGGGAATATGCTGCCTATGGTTCCGAATCCTCCAAGGTTCTTGGCTCCCTCCTTGGTAAATACATAACGGAAATCGCCCACATAGCTCTTGAGGGTATTCCAGCCGTATGATATTCCGGCGGGTATGGAAGACAGGAATCCGTATTCAATCAATACGGGCTCATACTCATCGGAATAATGGATTATACCGATCCTGAAAGTATCATTGGCCTTAACCGTTATGGTATCGCGTCCTACTCCCGGACGGCCTATCACCAGACTAAGGTTGCGGTCCACATAACTGTTCTCAGCACGGCTGCGCATATCATTCAGTACGATCTGATAAGATACCCATGTCGCAGCAGGCTGACCATTCACACTGAGGATGGTGTCACCCACCGTTATGCCTGCTACATAAGCACCATTTATCTCAGATTCGACCATTACGCTGTCAACGGTCATGGGACTGAGGATTGACACAAACGGCACTTCACGGGTAAAGTCAAAAAGCGACAGATCATGGGGCATATCAAGCACCACCTCGGCGCCGTCACGCATCACAGTAACCTTTGACGCTTTGGCTATGGCGCGATATAGGTCACCGTCAAACGCGCTTGTGCTCTTGCCGTCCGTCGCAATTATCACATCACCGTCACGGAAGCCTATGGACTTGGCCTGCTCATTGAACTCCATACCATGCTTAAGACCCTGCGCAGGAACATAGCTGTCACCCCATGCAAACAACACCATGGAGTAGATAAGGAAGGCCAGGATAAGGTTGAACATAACACCGCCCACCATGATAAGCAGACGCTGCCATGCCTGCTTGGTACGGAACTCCCACGGCTTGGGCTCCTGCTGCATGGCTGCCACATCCATTGACTCGTCAATCATACCTGCTATCTTGCAGTAGCCGCCAAAAGGCACCCAGCCCACACCGAACTCAGTGTTCTCAGGTGAACGGCGCCAGTCATCCTCTGGCAGAGTGTTCAGATCAATGGGTTTGTATGTTATCTCCTCCTTGCCCTCAAAGTTATAGTGCTTATCCTCCACATAGCTGTCAGGCACGTTCCTGCTAAAGAACTTGACACGGATCTTACCGTTCACCTTCTTTATCCTGAATATGGAGAAACGGGGATTGAAGAATGCATAGAACTTATCCACCCTTACGCCAAACAGACGTGAAAAGAGATAGTGTCCAAACTCATGGAATACAACAAGAATGGTAAGAGAAAGTACTAATTGGAAAAAGCGTATCCAGAATGTTGACATATAATGTTTGAATTAATCGTTCATTTAATAAGTGATGCGGCAACCCTGCGGGCCTCAGCATCGGTTTCTATATACTCGCTGAGCGTTGACTTTGTGCGGAAAGCAACACGTTCCATTGTCTCTCCTATCACATCACTCATCTCAAGGAATCCTATTTGATCATGCAGGAAAGCGGCCACGCATACCTCATTGGCGGCATTCAGGATGCAGGGCATGTTACCGCCGCGTTCAATGGCACGGTATGCCAGCGCCAGGTTGCGGAAACGCTCCGTATCGGGTTCCTCAAACGTGAGTGTACCAAGTGTGGTAAAGTCAACACGCGGGAAATCGGCCTGGAGGCGACGCGGATATGAGAATGCGTACTGTATGGGCAGACGCATATCAGGAGCACCCAGCTGCGCCTTGACGGCACCGTCGGCAAACTGTACCATGGAGTGTATTACCGACTGCGGATGAACCACCACCTGTATCTTGCTGTAAGGTACGCCAAAGAGCCACTTGGCCTCTATAACCTCAAATCCCTTGTTCATCATTGATGCCGAGTCAATGGTTATCTTAGCACCCATATCCCAGTTGGGATGACGCAGTGCCTGCGCCTTGGTTACCGTGCGCAACTGATCCATACCCAGAGTACGGAACGGGCCGCCGCTGGCGGTAAGCAGTATCTTCTCTACCGGGTTCATGGTCTCACCGCTAAGGCACTGGAATATGGCCGAGTGCTCGGAGTCAACCGGCAGTATGGGAGTCTTGTACTCAAGGGCAAGTGATGTGACAAGCTCACCTGCCACCACCATCGTCTCCTTGTTGGCCAGGGCAATCACCTTGCCCGCCTTAATGGCCTCAATCGTGGGGCACAGACCTGCAAATCCCACCATTGACGCCAATACTATGTCAATAGGTTCAGCCTGAACAATCTGGCTCAGAGCATCGGCACCGGCATAGACCTTGATGGGCTCACTGGCCAAGGCATCACGCAGCTTGGCGTAATGAGCCTCATTGGCTATGACCACAGCCTCCGGCTTGAACTTGAGAGCCTGTTCAACAAGCAGATCCACACTGTTGTTGGCAGTCAGCGCATATACCTCATACTCATCAGGGTGTGAAGCAATAACGTCAAGCGCCTGACGGCCGATGGAACCCGTTGAACCTAAAATGGCTATCTGTTTCACTGGAACAATATATATTTTTCGGGGTCAAGGGGCTGACCCTGATACCACAATTCAAAATGCAGATGCGATCCCTGCAGAGCCTTGTCCTTACCCTGGCCCACAAGAGCAATCACCTCACCCTCACGCACGCGGTCACCTGATTTCTTAAGTACAGACTCGCAGTGTTTGTAAACCGATATCAGCTCATCCGGATGAGCGATGCAGATGGTATAACCAGTCTCGGCTGTGTAGGTAGCCAGTAGAACGGTGCCGTCCAGCACAGAAACCACACTCTGGTTGGGGCTGGCAGCAATATCAACGCCCAGATGCTGCTCAAGGGCGTTGTAGCTCTTTATGACCAGACCGGCTGTTGGACGGAACATGCTGATGGCAAGGATATCGCTAACCGGTTGTGACTGTGACGTTATGTTATAACGCTCAGCCTCCTCATACTGGCGCATAAAGTTCTCCTCACGCTCGGAGCGCTCCATAATAAGAAGCTCGCTGCGCACACGTGCCAGTGAGTCAACCGAATATACCGTATCCAGCTTTACCGTACCGGCTATTATATCCTGAAGATTGGTTATGTATCTGTTCTGCAGTTCAAACACCTGCTCAAGGGAGTCTATGCGCAGAGCCTCATTCACGATGGCCTGGCGCATCAGATAATCCTGGCGTGTAGCACCCACTTGCTTGGGCATACGGCGGAACACTGCTATACCACCCCATGCGCCCAGACCGGCCACAAGGAGTACGGCCATAGTCAGCATCAGATGCGATATTCTCATCCTGAACACCCTGCGCTGCTCATTCTCATTCACAACAGTAAGGCGGTACAGAAAAACGAACTTGCGCAACAGGCTCTTGCGGCCCAGCTCCTTACGTCTTTGGCGTATGCTCTTCATAATCTTTAAAGTTCAGCAAGCCCATCAGGGAGGTTATACAATAATGCACGGTTCTCCTTGTCAACACCTGTTATCCACTCCTCATTGGCGGGGATAATACGTTCACGCTCGCCATCGCGCACCAGAAACAGTATGTTTGGTGTGCTGTCATCAACAGCATCCACCGTACCCAGCAGGCCGGCTTTGGCATCACGTACGCTCCATCCTATGAACATGCTCCATGACTGCTCTCCTATCTGACCTTCCACGATAAAACGGATAGGCATATATACAGTCACGCCCATAAAACGGGCTGTCTGCTCAACGGAGTCAACACCCTCAAACTTGACCAGCAGCGTGGTGCTGCTCTTGTCACGGAGTGATTCAATCCAGAACGGCACCAGTATGCCATCCATGGAGCATACCAGGCAATCCAGGTCATCGGTCCAGTCAAGTGATGCGGGTACGGTTATAGCCATCTCACCGCCAACACCGTGCGGCTTGACAATAGTGCCTATTCTCTGTACCTCACCTGGCTTTATCATATCAATCCACTCTTGTTATCTTGGCGCCAAGTGCATTCAGACGGCCGTCAATATCCTGATAACCGCGGTCTATCTGACCTATGTTATCTATGCGGCTGGTTCCGTTTGCGCTCATGGCGGCTATCAGCAATGCTATACCTGCACGGATATCGGGCGATGACATGCGGCGGGCCTGCAGCGGGAACTGTCGGTCATGGCCTATCACCACCACTCGATGCGGATCACACAGTATGACCTGTGCGCCCATGTCAATGAGGTTATCCACAAAGAACAGACGGCTCTCAAACATCTTTTGATGTATGAGCACGCTGCCCTTGGCCTGCGTGGCTGTTACCAGCAGCACACTCAGAAGGTCCGGGGTAAGTCCCGGCCAGGGTGCATCGGCCAGCGTCATTATGGAGCCGTCAATGAACGAGTCTATCTGATAATGCTCCTGAGCCGGGATGAATATGTCATCGGCACGCTGCTCCATCCTGATGCCAAGACGGGCAAAACTGTCAGGGATGATACCCAGGTTCTGATATGACACATCCTTGATGGTTATCTCACTCTGTGTCATTGCAGCCATTCCTATGAAACTGCCAACCTCAATCATATCGGGCAACACCTTGTGAGATGTTCCGTGCAGCTCCTTTACGCCGTGAATGGTTAGACGGTTACTGCCTATGCCCTCTATGCGGGCGCCCATGCGTACCAGCATGCGGCAGAGCTGCTGCACGTACGGCTCGCAGGCGGCGTTGTAAATCACGGTATCACCTACCGCCATCACAGCCGCCATGATGATATTGGCGGTACCTGTAACCGATGCCTCGTCAAGCAGCATATAATTGCCGCGCAGGCAATCAGCCTTAAGTTCATAGTAACCACGCTCCTCATTAAGAGAGAATGTGGCACCCAGCGCCTGGAAGCCCTTAATGTGGGTATCCACGCGGCGGCGGCCTATCTTGTCACCTCCGGGCTTGCTCACTGTGGCATGTCCCAGGCGTGCAAGCAGCGGTCCCAGCAGCATAACTGATCCGCGCAGGCCTGCGCTCTTGGTTACAAACTCCATGCTCTCGGCATACGTGCGGTCTATGCATTCGGCCTTGAACGTCCAGCATCCGGGGGCGGTATTGCTTACCTTGACGCCAAGCTGCCCCAGCATGTCTATCAGGTTCCTTACATCCAGGATATCAGGAACGTTGCTTACCGTCACCTCATCGGAGGTGAGCAGTACGGCACAAAGAATCTGCAGGACCTCATTCTTGGCGCCCTGCGGACAGATGGTTCCCTTAAGTCTGTGACCTCCCTCAATCAGAAATGACGGCATAGCGTATAATCAATAACGGCGTTTGTTCTTTTTCTTTCCGTGCTGACCCTGACGCTGCTGAGGCGGAGCCTGAGCAAACTGTACGTCCAGGTCACCCTCTTGCAGGCTTACACGGCCATGTGAAAAGTAATCTATATCGGCAGCAATGCGCTCATCACTTACCAGTTCCTTGTTCCAGGTCATAAGGTCCTTCTTCATCTGCACAGCCAGCAGACGCACCAGCTGGCTGCGGTCAGGCCCTTCGGGCATACCCACGGCCACTTTTATCAGGTCCGGCACTATACGTCCGTAATGGCGGTAACGTATGTCACCTGACGGATAGTCAATATGGTCTGGCACCTGCTTGGCCTTTTCCAGGCGGGTTATCTCACACGGATAGTCAATATCAAGCTTATAGTCTGACATGAATGCCAGATGATCCCACAGCTTACCCTGAAAATCAGGCACGTCACGCAGTGTGGGGAACATGCTTCCCATGATTGCAACAATGGTGTTGGCACAACGCTGACGCTCGGCACGGTCATGAATGGTCAGTGCATGCTCAACCATGTACTGCACGGCACGGCCGTACTCGGGCATCGGAAGCTGTTCTCTTTGTGTATTGTAGTTCATCAAACCAGTTTTTTAGGTTTAACAGCAATAAAATCTTTCAGATAGTAGGGCTCAAAATAGGCCACGTCACGGAACTCCTCACGATTGAACGACTGCTCGGCCAGCGGGAACATCCATCGGGCCTGAGGGGTTACGTCATCCAGGAAATGAGCATTAGGATGATTGATGGTATCCTTGCACTTAGCGGCACCGTTGCCCATGAACCATACCGGATGCTTATCAAGGAACTCCTTGTAGGTATCAGCATCAACAATGTCTGCACGTATCTCACGCACTTCATTCAGCGCACGGTCATAGATGGCGCTATAGACCTCCATGCGGCGGGCATCGATCATAGGACACAGCAGAGCGTCATCGGGCAGGTCAAGACTGAGCAGAGGCTGCACGCAGAGCAGTTTAAGTGTGGAGACCGATATCAGCTTTATGCCACGACCGTAGCATACACCCTTGGCCATGGATACGCCTATGCGCAGACCGGTATATGAACCGGGCCCCTCACTCACCGCTACGGCATCCAGTTTAAGGCCACGGCTGTCAATAAGCGCCAGCGCCTCATCCAGAAGCACGCCCAGTGACACAGCATTGTTATGGCCCTCACGGTCAGCCTTGTCAAACACCAGCTGGCCCTCATCGCTCACCGCCACCGAACAACCGTCAGTGGCTGACTCTATGTGCAGAATTACACTCATACTATATATTAACCTGCAAAAATAAGGAAAACTTTCCAAAGGAAAAGGCCGTATCGGAGCCAAAATCTGCCCCGATACGGCCTTTCATCAGTTTTAACGTTATTTACTTACCGAAGTAGCGCTTGTAGAGAGCCTCAAAACCCTTGCCGTGGCGGGCCTCATCCTTGGCCATCTCATGAACGGTATCATGAATGGCATCCCAGTTCTGAGCCTTGGCGGTCTTGGCAATACCCAGCTTGCCCTCGCATGCTCCGTGCTCAGCCCTCATGCGCTTCTCAAGGTTGGTCTTGGTGTCCCATACAACCTCACCCAGCAGCTCGGCAAACTTAGCGGCATGCTCGGCCTCCTCAAAAGCATAACGCTTAAAAGCCTCAGCAATCTCAGGATAGCCCTCGCGGTCAGCTTGACGGCTCATAGCCAGATACATGCCAACCTCGCTGCATTCGCCGTTGAACTCCATACGCAGATGGTTTACCATATCCTCAGATCCAACCTGGCCGTCGCCAAGAATATGCTCGCAGGCAAACTGCATTGATTCGCCGTTATCAACTAACTCCTTGAATTTCTCCTTGGGTGCTTTACACTGTGGGCAGCGCTCAGGTGCCTCGTCTCCTTCATGTACGTATCCGCATACGGTGCAGATGAATTTCTTTTTCATAATCCTTTTGTATTAATTGGTTTGTTTTGGTCTTTTTGCAAATATAATCATTTTGCATTGAAAACGTGGTTCTCAAAGAAATCTGCATAACGATAATTGTGCAGGTCTGTTCCAACCCAATCAAACAGGCCTTCTGAAACCATTTCACGGGCTCTTATGCTGACATCATCACCGTACCAGCCCTCCAGAGAACCCAGGTTACGCTGGAACTGGGCCCCGGCATCCTTAAGCGCACGAATCTGATCCATCTCCATATAAGTATACCGCTCCGGATGTGCCAATACGGGCTGATAACCATCGGCTATCAAACTTCTTATCTCATCAGCAGGCATTATGCTACCCATCTGTGATAGAGTGTGTAAAGGAAGCTCAATAAGAATATGATTACCCTCCCAAGGCATCAGCCAATTATTCTGTCGTACCCTTGGCCATGTGGATTCCGTAAAACGGTACTCCATTGATGGAACCAGATCCAGCTTTATGCCTTGACGCTCCAACTCTTCCCGTAACAAGTTGCAGGCATCAGTAACGGTCTTAGGCGTATTATGGAACAGGAATGAGCTGTGCGACGTACAGACGGCACGCTCATAGCCTTGTTTGGCAAGCCAACCAGCCAGGTAGACGGCCTCTTTCAGATCCTTGGCTCCGTCATCTATCCCGGGTAAGATGTGGCAATGGCAGTCTATTTTCATATTGATACAAAAATAGATATGAAAGACAACATTTCAAATACAACGGATAAAATTAATAATCAAAAAAATATTAACATATCAAACAAACCATATATCTTTGAAATTCAAGCATTCACAATTAAACATCATTTCAACCTACATTGCTATATGGAATCGAAGAACAAAGTAACAATCAAGGATGACGGAATTGTATTATTCGCATTCTACCATTTATTCCGCCTTTTAAATTACATATCTCTTTTTGGTATAATTAGATTTCTATCTGATTGTTTTCATAGATGGGCTTTTCGTCTCAGAAACCCCAAAATCACAAAACAAGAGTACAAATCAATACGATCATGGTCTAATCCATTTGTATACAGTTCTCTATTTTCAGAAATATGGGTAATTCTCAATTTAATACTTTCAATTGTTACAAGTCTAATTATTAAAAACTATTCTGGTCAATCTTTTATTGCTTGGATATTGTGCTCCTATGCAGCTTGGCGTTCTTTTGATATCTTTGTTTACCAAGTGAATGTTTTGCTCTTCGATCCCATAACAGTTGGAATAAAACAATACAGAATAAAATCTTCCACAAGAATGATCCTAATGCTTTTCATCAATTTTGCAGAATACATATTCTGGTTTTCCTCCATATATACGTTTGTTTTAATAAAAAACGATCAAGTTATAACCGACAAAAATATAATCACTTCTAGCTTAAATATTTTTGCAAATATATCGAGCGGTTCCGACCTTTCAAATCTTAAGCCGCTACTTAAAATAGCAAGCATAGAATCCGTTCTTGGAATATTCATGAATTTGGTATGTTTGGCTAGATTCCTATCTATGCTCCCACCTGTAAAAAGTCAAAATGAAGAATAGCTGTTTTATTCCATAGTAAAACCATTTAATTATGAGAAGGAGAAAGATTTGGCTAAACATTGTCTTTGGTTTTATTATACTGTTAAGTGTTGTGAGTTTTGGTGCTATAATAAAACCAAACAATAGTACTGAAGTAATCATCGCTGTTATTTCTCTTGACGTAGCATTATTTGCGTTATATATCAGCCTAAGAACATTCTACTCCATTGATGAAGTAAATGCCATTAGTCGTATGGATGGCAATGTAATGGAGAATCCCCGTTATCAACCCAACATTTTGAGGGCTGTGTTCCGTTTTCCACAGATAGGATTCACAGAAGCAAGTGAAGCTTTAATGACACACATGGAAATCTTATTTAAAGATAACGACAAACAAAGTGGAGCACATCTGGCTGACAATGTCCAAGAAGTAGCAGACATGCTAGTTCTGGTTCCTTTCTTTATCCAAACCAGTGACGACAACGCATCAGCCATTCACCTTCAACGAGTTTCAACATTGCTTACTACAATGAAGGAACGCGTAGAAAATTTTAAAGAAATCTCTGATGGCTCTTGTAAATTACTTGAAGAAACAGTCAGTTTGATAGAATCTGTTTTTTTCTATCAGAAAATGACAGTTACAGGAGAGTCTGATCCTTCAAAATTGTTGGAAATACGAGGTTCTATCTTTATAAACCCGGTTACAGCTATTCTATACAATAACTATCTCGGTTTGTATTACCTTCAGCGTGCCACTTCAATAATATGTAGCCACCAGACTGGTCTATCATTGCGACAGATGATTGAATGTGCACATAAATGCACTCCCGAAGACAAATCAATGGCATTAGTTTATGCAAGAAAGGCTTCGGATTCTTTCAAGTGCGCAAAGAAGAGTATTGGAGATGATATGATTTGGACGGCCTTCGTTTGTTTCAACATATCTAGAGTTGAATATATGATACAACTTATCAATGAGACCTTTGGTGAAACAACAAGCAATGAATGGGAATCATATATCAATGAAAGTATCCGTAGTTGGATAACATCCAACAAGATTATTGCAGAGCATTTCTCTTCAAAAATAGATAGTAGTCAAATCAGTTGGCTACAACAGGCAATGATTAGCCAGGAGAATAAAGTTCGTTTATCTAAAATCGTATTCCAAATGATGAAAAAATTATCACTAACTGATTATAATGGTAACGCCTGGGTTGAGCAATATGGAAAGATAACCGAGACAGCATTCTTCAAAAACATCCCAGAAAAGGATCCGCAAAAGCGAACCGATGATCTTGTTGACGATATTAGAGAGATGTTAAAAACAACGCCACTCAGCAGGAAAAAAAACAAAAAAGAATAGCTTATTTATAAGTTACACTTGTACCATTCAATCGCCTCATTAAGCCCTCTGGCAAAATCATATTGAGGATCATATCCCAATATCTGTCTTGCTTTGCTTATATCGGCATTGCTATGCTTTATGTCACCTACACGTTCTGGTCCCCAAATGAGTGCTACGTTCTTTCCTAGGGCTTTAGTCAGAGCGTAATATACGTCTATCAGGTATTCACGTCCTCCGTTCGCAATATTGAAAACTTCACCATTGGCACAGTCTGGAGCTAAGCAGGCTTTAAGATTTGCTTCTATAACATTCTCTACATATGTAAAGTCCCGGCTCTGCTTTCCGTCTCCATTAATAACAGGTTGCTCATTGTTCAGAAGTTGCTTGATAAATTTTGGAATAACTGCCGCATATGCACCATTGGGATCCTGTCTGCACCCAAACACATTGAAATATCGGAGTCCTATCGTTTTCAACCCATAATGAGTTGAATACTGTTTTGCCCATTCCTCATTAGTGCGCTTAGTTAGTGCATATGGAGACAACAAGTTTCCTTCTACCCCCTCTTTCTTTGGCATTCTTTCCTCATCGCCATATACTGAACTGGACGAAGCATAAACAAACGTCTTCACTTTGTTCTGTCGAGCAGCTTCCAACATATTCAAGGTACCAAGAATGTTGTTATTGCAATAGAATAATGGCATTTCAATACTACGGGGTACGCTACCCCATGCAGCTTCATGTAAAACGTAATCCACGCCATTGCAGGCCTTCATACATGAAGCAAAATCTTTTATGTCACCTTTTATGAATTCATATTTAGAATTCCCTTTAAACAAGTCTACGTTCTCCTGTTTGCCAGTGCTTAAATCATCAAAACAGCGAACTCTACAACCAAGTTTCAAAATGGCTTCACATATGTTTGAGCCTATAAAACCAGCACCTCCAGTCACAAGGAAAAGACTATCGGCTGGAAAATGTAATTCTGAATAATGCATACTCTATGAAATCAATGGGTTTGCTTCTCTTTTTTTATCTAGCTCTTTGTAATAATCCATTGCAAGTTTGAAGTTTACTTTTAATGCAAGGGAAATACTTCTCGGCTTTCCCTGATCATCTTTCTCATTCAAAATATCATTCCAACCTTCACTGTTAAGCAAAAAAGAACGTTTGAATGTGGAGGATAATTCTTTTTTATTCGGATGTGCCTGTTTTGAAAGATCCCCACCATTGCTGATTTCAGTAACACAACAGAATTCGGGTTTACCGCCAAATCTCAAATCTCTATAGTAGGCTATAATCCTCGTCTTTATTTCCATATCTTTTTTTATCTTTTCCCATTTTCTTTTTGAGATTTTACATTCTTCCCTTAATTCACGTTCTGCAGCTGAAATAATAGTATTTTTTAAGTTCCCTCTATCTTTCCTCTTATAATCAGACCAATCCATCGACCCAGAGCCGGTCGGACATAATTGTTTGGCTGATTTTCCGGCAGAAGATGATTGCTGAAATATTAAAACATTTCTTTTGTTGTCGTCATCTGTAGAAACTACTAAAGTTGACACACCGATATGATCCGAGAAATAAGAGTTTTGATATGGTTCAATTTTATGATTCTTAAAGTTCGCTGGCGCATCCATTATAAAACCGTCGCTGTTTATACTTTTACAATAAATAGCATTTGTCATATAACCATAATAATACTGCCCAGGACAAATATAGAATTTACATGAATTATTTTTAAATGATGGTTCTGATGTAAAACATATTTTTTTTTCATTTACAAACTCTCCATCATAAAAATTGCTATTATGCCACTTTTTATTCAAAAAGTAAAGCAATGTACTTTCATAATGAGAATAATAGTCTTTTATTCTTTCTCTTTTGTTTTTGGCGGCATTAGTATCATTTTCCACTATAACTATACTATTCTCATCTTGAAGTGCCTTATCAATAACATGATTTCTCAGAATAGGATAATCCTCATCTAAAGTATATTTATATTTACCAGTTAAATCTTCTTTTACCAAATATTTTTGGGAACTTTCCGGAGATAAGTCCTCTTCTACTCCTCGGCAATCAACATTCTTGTATAAACGGAAACGTTTAAAGAAGTTTACAAATTGCCATAAAAGATTGAATGTGATTAATATTGCAACATTGATAACAATTTTTGCTGTTGAAATAGATTTGTAATAATCAATGACTGCAAAAACCAAAAAAGCTATATCAACAACTATCGCTAATAATAAGCCTTTGTGGGAAGAAAAATGAAAAACTGTATAAGAAAACCAATTTTTAAAGCTATTACTCATAAGTTTTGATTTAACGTGCACAAATGAATTATTTCACTCAATACCCCACCCGGCCCTTCCGGCTATTCCACCTGAACGTTTCGATGTCGGCCAGCTGAACCTGGTGCTCCTTGGGACGGCGGGTCAGGCCGGACTCGCGCAGGATTACCTGCTGGTGGATGGTGCGGGACATCAGTTTCATTGTGCGGGCGTTGGCCTCGTAGTTGGATTTCAGTGTGGTGATGTACTTCTTGATATGGGTCTCGGCTGCCGGGGAGAATGTTATCTTGAACTTCTTAAGGCAGTCGCAGAGTATATCGTAAAGTTCATCGGGAGTGAAGTCTTTGAATACAAGGGTGTGGTCAAATTCGTAGATTCCGGCATCGGTCATCTGCTCGGCAACGGTCTTGTTGGGGGCATCGAGTTCGGCCAGGATGAGGGCACATTCTCCGCCAACCTCGACGGTGAGTTCCTCAAGTTTCAGTTTTACGTTCTCAACGAAACTGTTGTAGTCAGATGTTGATAAATCCATCTGTTTGGTATCGGCATCAATAAAAATCAGTCCGTTGCATGATCTCTTGACAACTTCTTGCAGTCTGTTCTTGAAGTCTGCCGGATGTTCTCTCAACAGGCTCTCGGCCTTGACCTGGGTTATGTTGCTGTTGGCAATCAGGTGCATGCCCTTGAGTATGGCGGCCATAATCTCGGCTACGGTACTCTTGCCGGTTCCGGATTTGCCTATAAAGCGCCATGAGAGCAAACCTTTGCCCACGTAGGGCTCGCCTATGGAGTGCAGGTATCGGGCGGATTGTACAAAGTTGCGGATGGCCTGTTTTACGTTGCTCAGTCCCGACAGTTTGTCCAGGCGGGCAAGAGCTGCGTCAATGGCAACATCATCAAATACCACATCCTTGTGCAGTTTTCCTATTACGACATCCTCGGGTTTGATGATTATAAGATCATCGGCTGTGGGAGCCTTGACTGAGGCCAGACGTGATCCCATTGAGGCCAGAATCTGGTTCTGTATAAGGTTTGATACGTATCGGCCGTTACCGAATCGGGGTGACGGCTTTTTGGCCTCCTCATCAATGATGGCTCGCAGATTTGCCTCAGCCCCATCTGATAATTCCAGACCTTGATTCTTGACCATGATATGGGCAATCTGCATCAGCTCATCGGTTGTGTAGTCCTCAAAGTTGAACACGTTAGGGAATCGGCTCTCTATGCCTTCATTGCTCTCCAGGAGTTTCTTCATGGGTGCGGTATAACCGGCCAGGATTACCACCATATCACTCTCATCATTGCCCAGTTCTGTAAGCAATGAGTTCATAACAATACGTCCAAAATCTTTCTCGTGACCTT